>Ga0153921_1000339_pt1 | contig 27569 bp, 24 predicted proteins | sample TSNJ005MetaG_FD_104691 | JGI IMG/M metagenome (GOLD analysis project Ga0153921, IMG submission 104691) | Attine ant fungus gardens microbial communities from New Jersey, USA - TSNJ005 MetaG | ecosystem: Host-associated > Fungi > Mycelium > Unclassified | place: USA: New Jersey, Brendon T. Byrne... | reverse complement strand
CCTGCTGCTGACGGCCATGGATGCCAAGACGCGTGACGTCGAAGCCGTGCTCAGCGACTTCAGGCGCTGCCTCAATTCCTACGAAACCTTGGCGCAAAGCGTCCTCAGCTCTTCGGCGCTGGATGTCGAGCAGGTATTCAAGGTCGGCCGTGACTACGACGACCAGCAGCGCCTGCACGCCCATGCCGTCAGTCAGCAGCAGCACACCCTCTACCAACGCCAGTACGACTACGACAAATCCGGCAACCTCACCCGCCTGCTCGACACCCGCAAAGGCGAACACCACTACCACTACGCCCCCCCCTCGCCCGCCTGACCCGCGCCGACCACTCGCAAGACGTGCAAGAACGCTTCGGCCACGATCCGGCGGGCAACCGGCTGATGATCCAGGGCGACCGCCATTACGACTATGACGCCTTCGGCAACCTGATCCGCGAACGACGTGGCCGCGCGCACGCGCTGATCACTGAATACCGCTACGACTGCCAGCATCGGTTGATCGGCATCACCCAGCCCAACGGGCAAACCGCGAGCTACCGCTATGACCCGTTTGGGCGACGGATCAGCAAAACCGTTGATGGGACAACCACGGAGTTTTTCTGGCAAGGCGACAAGCTGATTGCCGAGCATCACGCGGATCGTCATCGCAGCTATCTCTACGAACCTGACAGCTTCCGCCCGCTGGCCCTGCTGGAAGGTTTTGGCCCAAAAGCCACCAAGCCCTACCACTACCAACTCGACCACCTGGGCACCCCACAAGAACTCACCGCCCCCGACGGCGAAATCGTCTGGTCCGCCCACTACCGCGCCTACGGCCAGATCAGCCGTCTCGACAAAGGCAAAGTCGACAACCCGCTGCGCTTCCAAGGCCAGTACTTTGATCAGGAAAGCGGGCTGCACTACAACCGCCATCGCTACTACAATCCGGATATTGGTCGCTACCTGACGCCGGACCCGGTGAAGCTGGCGGGCGGGATTAACGGTTACCAGTACGCGCCCAATCCAACGGGGTGGGTAGATCCGCTGGGACTAAGTTGTAAGAGTGGTGCGTGCCCTGGTAAAAACGTTGATCCCAATCAAACGAAAGAGGTATCCGAAGGAATCTTACATAAGCATGAAAATTCTGGCGGGCACCTGATTAGGAAACACGTAGAACAGACCGATGCGCAATTAGTTGAAAGGCTTAATACGGAGCCGCACATACCAGCGGCATCGACATTCAGAACACTAGAGGAAGCGGATGCTATTGTGTCTATAAGTTTGGTCTCTCGTCAGAAGGAGATTTCCAAATTTCTAGCAGGAACAAAAAACAAACATATTATTAGAGAACACTCCACCCAAACAGTGGGGCTGAGCGTTATAAGAGGTACAACAGAGTCGATTCCTGTCTATAAGTTTATGTTAGTTTTGATTCGAAAACCTGAAATGCCAGACGGCTACCTATTACTGACTGGATATCCCATAGAAAAATGAATAACCAACTAACTGAACTTCAGCAATTCTTTGGCGCCTATTTTAACCAAGACTGGCCAGAGGATCATGCCTCAGCCGACGAGGTCATTGACACCTTTTTACTAGACTCATCGAAAGAAGTGATCTCTGCGGTAAGGTGTGAAATCCTGGATCTAATTACCTCTTACAAGAACGAGTCAGACTTTCAAGACAACCTGCTGCACGAGCAATATTGCTACTATTACTACCCCAGTCAGTGGGCATCCGGACCACTATGGCTGAACCATATTATTCGTAAGTTCGATAACTACTTACTCGAAAAGTAGTGAAGCGTTTAAATCTGATCACCGCGAGCGCGCGTGCTCACGTAGGACCGCGAAGCGACCCCAGTGCAGGCAGTGGGTACTTTCAGGTAAATCAGTATTTGTCGATTCTGGGGCTGCTGCGCAGCCCCACGCAGGGCAAGCCTGCTCGCCACAAAAGAGAGTCGCTCAGCGGAAAATCAGCGCTTCGACAGCTCCATAATCATCCGGCTCAGCAGATAAATACGCGGCGCCACGCTTTCCACTTCCGCGTATTCCTCCGGTGTGTGGATATTCCCGCCGACGATCCCAAATCCATCCAGTGTCGGAGTGCCTACGCCGGCGGACAGACTCGCATCCGCCGCGCCACCACTGCCTTCAATTGTCAGCTTCTTGCCCAATTCCCCATAGATGCCCTGGGCAATCGCGACCAGTTTGTCCGACTCCGGCGTCTGCGGCATCGGTGGCAGGCCCCGCAACAGGCTGGTCTTCACTTCGGTGTCGGGGATCAGCTTGTTCGCCGACACTCGCGCGAGGTCTTTTTCGATCCGATCAAACTCTTCCGGCAGCGCCGCGCGTACATCCGCCTTGGCCGTGGCCTGGTCGGGGATGACGTTGACGCGGTCGCCGGCCTTGAGCACGGTGAAGTTGATGGTGGTTTTCTTCTCTTCGTCGCCCAGCTTGCCCAGTTGCAGGATCTGGTGTGCGGCTTCCATGGCGGCGTTGCGCCCCAGTTCCGGAGCGACGCCGGCGTGGGCGGCCTTGCCTTTGACTTCGACCACGGCGGTGGCGCTGCCTTTGCGCCATACCACCAGGCCATCCGCCGGGCGCCCGGGTTCGAGGTTGAGGGTCACGTCGTGGGCCTTGGCGGTTTTGCGGATCAGGTCCGAGGCGGCGTCGGAACCGGTTTCTTCGCTGGCATCGAGCAGGAAGGTGATCTGCGCGTAGTCCTTGAAGCCCTGGTTTTTCAGGACTTTGAGCGCATAGATGCCTGCGACGATGCCGCCCTTGTCATCCATCACGCCCGGGCCATAGGCGCGGCCGTCCTTGATATGGAACGGGCGCTCGGCGGCCGAGCCTTCCTTGAACACGGTGTCCATGTGCGCCATCAGCAGGATCCTGGCCTTGCCGGTGCCCTTGAGGGTGGCGATCACATGGCTGTTATTGGCGGCCTTGTCCGGCACCAGCTCAATCGTGAAGCCCAGTTGCTTGAGTTCATCAACGGCGATGTCGCGCACTTGGGTCAAGCCCGGCTCGTAGCCGGAGCCCGAGTCGATGTTCACCAGGCGCTCCAGCAATTTCAGGGCCTCGGCCTTGTACTGTTCGGCGTCTGCCTGGATCTGTTTGTGAGGTTCGGCACTGTAGGCCGGCATCGCGAAGGACAAGGCCAGGGTTGCGGCCAGGAGGGTACGTGGAAAGTTGAAGAGCATGGACCGATCCTTGTTTTTTTTGGGAGGTGCCGCCACACCCTACCCCACTAGATCGATCGCAACCAACTCCCTTGTACGGAACTGACGCGGTTACGCCCACTGCTCTTGGCCTCGTACAACGCCTGGTCGGCGTCGTTCAGCCAACTGGTGGAATCGGCGTGGGCCGAATGATACGGCGCCAGGCCAATGCTCAGGCTGACACGCAGGGTCGGATCCTGGGCGTAGGCCAGCGCATTGAAGCGATCACGCAAGGCGTCCATGACTTCGGTCGCGCGGTTGAGCGGCATGTCCGGCAGGATCACGCAGAATTCATCCCCGCCATAGCGCCCGGCCAGGTCCGTGGCGCGCAGGTTCTGGCGCAGCACCTTGCTGAGTTGGCGCAGGACGATATCGCCGGTGACATGCCCGTAGGTGTCGTTGATGACTTTGAAATGATCAATGTCGATCAACGCAATCGCGGCGCCCTGTTGCTCGCGGCGGCAGCGTTGGAATTCGATTTCCAGGTGGTCTTTCCAGGCGCCGTGATTGAGCAGGCCGGACAGGCTGTCGGTGCGGCTCAACGCCAGCAGCTCGCGCTTGTGGCCGGCCAGCGTCACCGCCTGGCGATAGCAGATCCAGCCGAGGGCCAGCGGGTAGAGCATCAGGATCGGCAGGCACGCGTAAAGCTGGGTCTCGGTGGTCACCGCAATAAACGCCGGGGTCAGGATCAACAGCGAGCAGCCAATACCCAGTGCCTGCGCCACCCAGCCCGCCAACATGAAACGCGGGCCGCCGATGGCCACGTTGTTCATGGTCATCATCGACAGCGTGGTCACGCTGGGCAATGGATTGAAGTGCATGGCGCCGACCCAGAACCCGCCACAGAAGGAATCGAACAACAGGTTGCGGCGTTCACTGCGCAGCGTTTGGGCGCTGCGCAGCGAGAGTTGAAAGGCCAGGTGCGGCCACGCGAACGCGTTGATCAGCATCCAGGCCCACAGCCATGCAGGTGGGTTCAGCGGATACATGCCGAACACCACGCAGACGAAACCGAGCGTCAGCCCCAGGGTACGGGATTTGTACAGCCGTGAAGCGAGCGGAAGTCCGTTTCCTTCTGCAGCTGACATGGTGGGGTGAGATCCTGGAGGAATGCCTGGAGTCTATCAGGGCACGGGCAGATCGCCACTACCGCTCATAAGGCTGTCACCGTCAGTGTGCAAAGCCACGCGCCAGCATCAGCGCCACCCCCAGCAGCAATACTGCCGTGACCCGCTGCAACAGCACTCGGCGCCGGGGATTTTCCAGCAGGTGCTTGATGCGTTGACCGAAGTAGCAGTACAGGCAGCCGCTGGCAAATTGCAGCAGCAGAAACGTCAGCCCGAGGATGGCGATGTCCGTCATCGAGCTGTGCTCCCCTGCCCCCGCGAACTGTGGGAACACGGCACTGAACATGATGAGGGTCTTGGGGTTGGAAAACCCGGTGAGCAAACCCTTGCCGAACAGGCCGCGCGCGCCGTCCACGGCGCCCATCCGGTCTATCGACACGCCGCTGCTGGTCCACTGCCGGTAGGCCAGGTAAAGGATGTAGGCCACACCGACCAGCTGGATTCCTTGGGTGATGGCCTGGTTGCCCTTGATCAATTCCGAGAAGCCCACGGCGAAGACCAGGATCGAAATCAGGTACGCCACACTGGCGCCGAGCTGGGCCGGGAGTGAACTGCGCAGGCCGGCCTTCAGGCCCAGGCTCAACAGCAGCAACGTCATGGGGCCAGGGCTGAAGGTCATGGTGGCGCAAAACAGCAGGAAGTATAGAAACGAAGGAAGCGTCAATGCGCTGGTCATGGCGTGGACCTTGGGTAAGAAGACCTGCAGTCTAGGCAAGCAGCCGTGTACAAGGCAGGTAAAGTAAGGCCTAATCCGCCCTGACTTTACCGGTGAAATCACCAGCAAACACAAGGAAGGTCCATGTTGGTATCCGCCATTGCTTTTGTACCGGGCGTGCCCAAGGTGCAGCAGATCGTCGAGGCGTTCAGCCAGGCCATCGAGCACGGTGAGTGGGCGCCCGGCAGCAAGTTGCCGTCGGTGCGTGAACTGACCCAGGTGCTGGGCGTCAGCAAGTTCACCCTCAATGAGGCGCTGGACCGCCTGCGCGGGCGCAACCTGCTCACCTCCAGCCAGGGCCGTGGTTTTTTCGTGGCGATAGACCGCGTGCGCCCGGCCTCGGCCGCCTGGGTCGAGCTACTGCCCCAGGACCTGCTCAGCGTGTTGCGACGCCCGCTGGCCACCGCCGGCGGCGATCTGCGCCCCGGCGGCGGCCATTTGCCGGAGGAATGGCTGGACGCCGAGCCGATTCGCCAAGCCATGCGCAGCACCGTGCGCGCGCCCTCGTTGCGCATCGCCGGGCTGGGCACGCCGGCCGGGCTGCTACCGTTGCGCCAGGCACTGCAACAGAAGCTGCACACGGAAGGCCTGTCGGTGCCGGTGGAACAGATCATCACCACGCCCAATACCGTGCAAGGCCTGGACATGCTCATGCGCCTGCTCGCGCGGCCCGGCGACACGGTGCTGCTGGACGCGCCCTGCTACTTCAATTTCCACGCCAACCTGGCCTTGCATGGGGTCAAGGTGGTGACCCTCGAACGTCGCCCCGACGGTTTCGACTTCACCGCCCTCGAACACCTGCTGGCCGAACACCGTCCCAGCCTGTACTTGACCACCAGCGTGCTGCACAACCCCACCGGCCATTCGTTCAGCCCCAGCCAGGCGTTTCGCCTGCTGCAACTGACCCAGCAGTACCACTGCCATATCGTCGAGGATGACCTCTACGGCGACCTGCACCCCAATCCGCCGCCACGCCTGGCCGCCCTCGCCGGCCTGGAGCAGGTCACCTACCTGTCGGGGTTCTCCAAGATTCTCAGTGCCAACGCCCGCGTCAGCTACGTGGTGGCCGCTCCGCAACTGGCGGCCAACCTGACCAATATGAAATTGATGAGCGGCGGCGTGACTTCAGAGCTGTTCGAGCAGATCGTCTACCGCATGCTCAGCGAAGGCAGCTACGGCAAGCACCGCAAGCGCATGGTCCAGCGTTTGATGGAAGCCGGTGGGCGCGTCGAGCAATGGCTCAAGCGCTGCGGTTGCGAGCTGCCAATGGGGTTTGAAGGCGGGATGTTCATCTGGGCGCGGCTACCCGCCGGAGTCGACGGCGAGCAGTTGGCCCAGACCGCGCTGAAGCAAGGCATGGTGTTGGCACCGGGCACCTTGTTCGGCTACGACCCGGCGCACCGTGATTCGATGCGTTTCAATGTGGCCCACAGTGACGAGCCACGGGTGCAGCAGCTGTTCGAACAGTTGCTCAGGGCTTCGCGCGCCCCTTGAGCATGCCGTGATTGACCAGCAGCGTGCGCATCGCATTGCGGGTAATCCCCAGCAAGTCGGCGGTTCGCAGTTGGTTGAAGCCACAGAACGCAAACGCCTCGCGCACGATCAAGTCTTCGATGTCGTGCAGCAAGGTATCCCCCGGCACCTCGAACAGGCGCAGCAGTTGCTCGCGCATCACCTCCTGGGGAATGCGCGGCGCGCTGCTGTTGGCACTCGAATGCAGGGCACTGAGCCCGGCGGAAAACTTCAGGTGGTTGGGCATGATCGGTTTGTCGCCGGCCACCAGCAGTGCCAGGTGCACGACATTTTCCAGCTCGCGGATATTGCCCGGCCACGGGTAATCGAGCAGTGCCTGGGTGGCGGACTCGGAGAGCATCGGCTCGGCGATTTTCAACTTGGCGCTGTACAGCCGGCGAAAGTGCTCCACCAACGGCAGGATATCCAGTGGCCGTTCGCGCAGCGGCAGCACCTGCACCTGGGCAACGTTGATGCGGTAAAACAGGTCGAGGCGGAAATTGCCCGCTTCCACGGCTTGCTCAAGGTCGATGTTGGTCGCAGTGACCAGGCGGATATTGATCTTGATCGGCTTGCGCGAACCGACGCGCACCACCTCCTGTTCCTGCAACACTCGCAGCAACTTCACCTGCAAAGGCAGTGGCAGGTCGCCGATCTCATCGAGAAACAGCGTGCCGCCATCCGCCTCTTCAAACCAGCCGATGCGCCGCCCGGACGCCCCGGAAAACGAACCGGCTTCGTGACCGAAAAACTCACTCTCGGCAAGGTTCTCGCTGATCGCGCCGCAGTTCACCGGCACAAAGGCGCCGGTGCGCCCGCTGGCACTGTGGATGTAGCGCGCCACCAACTCCTTGCCGGTACCGGTCTCGCCATTGATCAATACCGGCGCTTCGCTGGGCCCGACACGCTTGAGGTAGTCGAGCAATTGCAGTGAGCGCGGGTCGGAAAACACCAGGGCCTTGGCGCGAATCGACAGCGGATCCTTTTCGCCCTGGGGCAAGGTCAGGATCGGCGTGGGGTGCCCGTGGGGACGACTCATGAACAATTTCCCGGCGGCAAGGATGGAAGATGAAGCGTGACTGTACTGACTCCTCGTTATAACCGAAAATATTTAAAATTCATTAGCAAATAACCATAAGCCCTAGACGCTGGCTGGCCTGCGATAGCCGCGCATCCCCCTCAGCGACGGTGCGCCAATGAGCGTACACACCGATCACCCAGGCTTTGCACGCCCTGCACCAGCACCACCAGCACAATCACCGTGACCACCATGATCTGATTGTTGAAACGCTGGTAACCGTAGCGGATCGCCAGGTCGCCCAGCCCGCCGCCACCGATCACCCCGGCCATCGACGAAAAGCCGATCAACATCACCAGCGTCAAGGTCACCCCGGCCACCAGCGCCGGCAGCGCTTCGGGCAACAGCACCTTGAGAATCACATGCCGGATATCGCCGCCCATGGCCACGATGGCTTCGATGCGGCCCTTGTCCACTTCATCCAGCGCGGTCTCGACAATCCGCGCAAAAAACGGAAACGCGCCGATGGTGATCGGCACCACCGCCGCCGTGCTGCCCAGGGTGGTGCCGACGATCAGGCGGGTCAGCGGAATCAGCGCAATCAACATCACCACGAACGGCAACGAGCGCCCCAGGTTGATCACCCCGCCGAGCACACGATTGACCCGAGGCAACGGCAGCAGTCCGCCACGCCGGCTGATAAACAGCAGCACGCCCAGCGGCAGGCCGATCAGCAGGGTGAACCACCCCGCGAGCAGCACCATGTACAGGGTTTCGCCGGTGGCGTTGAGGAGCAATTGCAGGATGTCCTGCCAGTCGGTTTTCATACGGCCCTCACCACTTGCAGGCTGGGGGCGAGCGAACGGCCCAGGCGCGAGGATGGGTCGGCCTGCAATTGCACCAGGCTGCCGCTTTCCACCACGCGCCCATCGGCCAGGGACACGGCGCTGTCGCAAATCGCCTTGACCACCTCCAGCTCGTGGGTGATCAGCACGATGGTCACCCCCAGTTGCCGGTTGATGTCGCGCAACAATTCGAGGATCGACGCCGTGGTTTCCGGGTCAAGGGCGCTGGTGGCCTCATCCGACAACAGATACGCCGGACGCGCCGCCAATGCACGGGCGATGCCGACGCGCTGTTTCTGCCCGCCCGACAGCTGCGAGGGAAAGGCCTGGGCCTTGTCGCTCAAGCCCACCAATGCCAGCAACTCGGCGACCCGCGCGGCACGTTCGGGCTTGGGCATTTTGGCGATTTCCAACGGCACCGCGACGTTATCCGCCACGTTGCGCGAATGCAGCAGGTTGAAACCCTGGAAGATCATGCCGATGCGCTGGCGTTGCTGGCGCAGTTGCTTGTCGCTCAGCTGCGTGAGGTCCTGGCCGTCCATGAGGATGCGTCCGGAGGTCGGCCGCTCAAGCAGGTTGAGGCAGCGCAGCAAGGTGCTTTTGCCCGCGCCGCTGCGCCCGACGATGCCAAAGATCGAACCATCGGCAATCTGCAACGACACATTATCCAGCGCCGGTGGCTGGCCATCGGCGTAGGTTTTGCTGACCGCCTCGACGACGATCATTCGGCCGCCACCGGGATTACCGAACCGGCGTATTTCTCGCTGATGAACTTGGCCACCGCCGGTGAGCGCAGGTCGTTGGCCAGCTGCTTGATGCGCGGGTCTTCGAGCAATTTCGGCGTGGTCACGAGGATATTCGCATACGGATTGCCTTCGGCCTTTTCCAGCCCCAGCGCATCCTTGGCCGGCTGCAATCCGGCTTCCAGGGCGAAGTTGCCATTGATCACCGCCAGGTCCACGTCATCCAGGGCCCGCGGGATCTGCGGCGACTCGATTTCGAGGATCTTCAAGTGCCTGGGGTTCTCGGCGATGTCCTTGGGCGTGGCCTGGTCCTTGGAGGCGTCGTTGAAGCCCGGTTTGAGTTTGATCAGGCCGTTGGCTTGCAGCAGGTACAACGCGCGGCTGAGGTTGGTGACGTTGTTCGGCACGGCCACGGTGCCTTTGTCCGGCACCTGGGCGAGGCTGGTGTGGCGATGGGAGTAGATGCCCAGCGGCTCGATATGCACGGTGGCCGCCACCGCAAACTTCTGGCCGAGCGCCTGCTCCTGGGAATTGAGGTACGGCAGGTGCTGGAAGTAATTGGCGTCGACATCGCCATGCGCGAGCAACTCGTTGGAGTTCACGCCGCTGGGGATCTCGATGATTTTCAGCTTCAGGCCCGGGTCGAGCTTTTGCACGTATTCAAGGATTTGCGCGTGGGGAATCGGGTCGGCAGCCACGCGCAAGGCGTCGGCGGCCGACACGCTGAAAGAGGCCAACAACGCCGCCAGGGTAAGTGCAGATTTCTTCAACATAGTGATCTCCTGATCAGGCGGACAGTGCGTGGGGAAGCGTGGCGTCGGCGTAGAAACGTTGGGCGACATCGGGGTGCGAGCGCAGGCGGCCCTTGAGGTAATTCCAGCCGACCTCGCGCAGCAACGGATTGCGCGGATCGCTGGTCGGGCCGTGGGCGTCGCGCAGCAGCTCTGGCGCCAGTGGGAACACCGGCACCACCGCGTCGAGTTGTGCACCGAGGAAGAACGCCAGCGACAGGCGCTCGCTGCCCAGCGGCGGCGATACCACCCGGTGCACGGTGGCGCGCAGGTAGCCATTGCTGGCCAGTTCCAGCAACTCGCCGATGTTCACCACCAGTGTGTCGGGGCGCGGCGACGCATCAATCCAGCGGCCCTCCTCGACTTCCACCTGCAAGCCGGCCTGGTCCTGCAGCAAAAAGCTCAGGAAGCCGGAGTCCTTGTGCGCCCCCACCCCCTGGCGGCTTTGCTGGGCGTGACGACCGGGGTAGCGGATCAGCTTGATGTGCTCGTTGGGCTTGTCGCCGTACAGCGGGTCAAAGGCGTTTTCCGGCAACGACAACGCTTGGGCAAAGGCGCGCAACAGGCGCAGCGCCATCTGCGTCATCGCCTGCTGCCAGCCGAGCACCAGCGGCTTGAGTTGCGGCAAGGCTGCCGGCCATTGATTAGGGCCTTGCAGGCGCGCCCAGGCCGCCGGATGGTGGCCCGCATCAAGTGGCTCGCGCTCGGCGCCGACGTCAAATTGCTCGCGCAGGTCCGGCTGCCCACGAGTGATCTCCGAGGCCGCGCGGTTATAGCCGCGAAAGTGCGGCGAATTGAGCATGCCCACCGCCAGCTTGTCGGCCTCGGGCAAGGCAAAGAACGCGCGCGCCTGCTGCTGCACTTCGGCCAGCAACGCTGGGTCGATCCCGTGGCCGGTGAGGTAGAAAAACCCGATATGCCGCGCCGCCAGGCGCAACTCGTCGAGGAACTGCTGGCGTTGCTGCGGGCTGCCATCGAGCTGCGACAGGTCGAGCAAGGGTAACGTGGTGATGGACTGCACGTGGGACATCGGCGGCTCGCTCCTTGAACAGAATCCTTGAGAAGCGTCCAAGCTAAACGATCTTAAAAACCAGCAATAAATATCTTTTTAGAATTAGCTTAGGCAGGTCGACCTACCTTCCGCGCTGGCTTTTTGCTTCGTCGTGTATCTCGCTATCGCCAGATACACTGCAATACAAAGGGCACAAGGCAAGCGCGCCGACACTGGCTAGACTGCCGCCCAAGAGTATTTAACGAGGAAGGCAGCATGGACCATGTCGATCACATCCTGATCGTCGATGACGACCGCGAGATCCGCGAACTGGTGGGCAATTACCTGAAAAAAAACGGCATGCGCACCACCGTGGTCGCCGACGGCCGCCAGATGCGCAGCTTCCTCGACACCACCCCTGTCGACCTGATCGTGCTGGATATCATGATGCCCGGCGACGACGGCCTGCAGCTGTGCCGCGAGCTGCGAGTGGGCAAGCACAAGGCCACACCGGTGCTGATGCTCACCGCGCGCAACGATGAAACCGACCGCATCATCGGCCTGGAAATGGGCGCTGACGATTACCTGGTCAAACCCTTCGCCGCCCGCGAGTTGCTTGCACGCATCAACGCAGTGTTGCGGCGCACGCGGATGCTGCCTCCGAACCTGGTGGTCAGCGAAACCGGGCGCTTGATCCGGTTTGGCCGTTGGCGCCTGGACACCACCGCGCGCCACCTGCTCGATGAAGATGACACCCTGGTGGCGCTGAGCGGCGCCGAATACCGCCTGCTGCGGGTGTTCCTCGACCACCCCCAGCGAGTGCTCAACCGCGACCAGTTGCTCAACCTGACCCAGGGCCGCGATGCCGACCTGTTCGACCGCTCCATCGACCTGTTGGTGAGCCGCCTGCGCCAGCGCCTGCTGGATGATGCGCGCGAGCCGGCCTATATCAAGACCGTGCGCAGCGAGGGTTATGTGTTCTCCCTGGCGGTGGAAATCCTCGGGGCCGATCAATGACCTTCAAACTCGGCTGGCCACGCACCCTGGCGTCGCAGTTGTCGCTGATCTTCCTGATCAGCCTGGTGTGTGCCCATGGCCTGTCCTTCAGTGCGCAGTTCTACGAGCGCTATATCAGCGCGCGCACTGCCATGCTCGGCAACCTGGAAAACGACGTGTCGACCTCGGTGGCGATCCTCGACCGCCTGCCCGCCAACGAACGCGCGGCCTGGCTGCCGCGCATCGACCGGCAGAACTACCGCTACCTGCTCAACGCCGGCGAGCCCGGCGAGCCGATGCGCAACGATGACATCCCGATGGCCGCCACCTCGATCGCCGAAGCCCTGGGCGAACAGTACGCCCTGACCTTCCGCACGATCCCTGGGTTGCAGAAGCACTTCCAGGCACACCTGACCCTGGCCGATGGCAACCCGATCACCCTCGACGTGCGCCCCGCCGCCCTGCCCGTGGCCTATTGGCTGCCGGTGGTGCTGGTGCTGCAACTCGCGCTGCTGCTGGGCTGCACCTGGTTCGCCGTGCGCCTCGCCATCCGCCCGCTGACCCGCCTGGCCCGCGCCGTGGAGACCCTCGACCCCAACGCCCATCCGACGCCGCTGGATGAACACGGCCCGACCGAAGTGGCCCACGCAGCCGCCGCTTTCAACGCCATGCAGCAGCGCATCGCCGAATACCTCAAGGAACGCATGCAGATCCTGGCAGCGATTTCCCACGACCTGCAAACCCCGATCACCCGCATGAAGCTGCGCGCCGAGTTCATGGAGAATTCGGCTGATCGCGACAAACTCTGGGGTGATCTCAGCGAAATGGAGCACCTGGTGCGCGAAGGCGTCGCCTATGCCCGCAGCGTCCACGGCGCCACTGAAGCCAGCCACCGCATCCACCTCGATGCCTTCCTCGACAGCCTGGTGTTCGACTACCAGGACATGCACAAGCAGGTGAGCCTCAGCGGCAAAAGTGCGGTGGTGCTCGACACCCGTCCCCACGCGCTGCGGCGGGTGCTGGTCAACCTGGTGGACAACGCCCTCAAATTTGCCGGCGCCGCGCAATTGGAAGTCGGCTCGACGACCGAGGGCGAGCTGTCGATCAAGGTGTTGGACGACGGCCCCGGCATCGCCGAAGACGAACTGCTGCAGGTCATGCAACCGTTCTACCGCGTGGAAAGCTCACGCAACCGTGGCACCGGCGGCACCGGGCTGGGGCTGGCGATTGCCCAGCAACTGGTCGTGGCCATCGGCGGTTCGCTGACCTTGAGCAACCGCCCGGAAGGCGGGTTGTGCGCGCAGATCAAGATCAGCTTGTGAGATACCCCGGCAGGCGCTGGCTTGCCGGCGCTGCGGACACCCGGGTGTAGCAGGCCTGCCGCGTCGGTGCGATCGCCGGCAAGCCCGCGCCTACAGAAAAACCGTCAGTTCGCCGCCGTAGACGGCTCCAACTGTCGCTGCGCCAACCAGATCTCTTCCTGCAACCACTGGCTGAACACCTGCAACTGCGGCAAATCCGTTTGCTCCGGCCGCGTCACCAGCCAATAGGATTGATGCCCCTCCACATGCACGTTCAGCACCTGGGTCAACTGCCCCGATGCCAACTCTGCCGCGACCATATGCCAGTCGGCAATGGTGATCCCCAACCCATCGGTGGCCGCGCGAATGGCCAAGTCCAGCAGGTCGAATTCATACCCGCCCTGGGTATCCACACCGTGGATGCGCGCCGCGTCCAGCCAGTGTTTCCAGGTCAGATAGCGCTGGTCTTCGCTGGCCAGCACATGCAACAAGGTCATGCGGTTGAGGTCCACGCCTTCGTCGCTGCACTCACGGGCATACAGCGACGGCGCGCACACGGCGATATGCCGCTCCTGTATCAGCAACGAACTGTCGAGGCCATCCCATTCGCCGTTGCCAAACCGAATCGCGCAATCCAGCGTGCTGGTCTGCGCCAGGCTGTCCTGCAAACAGGTGGTGATGCTCAGTTCCAGCTCCGGATGGGCCTCGCGCAGGCGTCCCAGGCGGGGCATCAGCCAGCGGCTGGTGAAGGTCGGCGGCGCGTTGACGTGCAACCGGTTGGAATGGGTTTTCTGCTGGATGCTGCGCACCGTCAACTCGATCTTGTCGAACGACTGGTGCAGCGCGCGCAGCAACACGCGCCCGGCGCTGGTCAGTTCGAGGTGATGGTGACGACGCTCCAACAAGTTCTCGCCCAGCTGCTCTTCCAACTGCCGGACCTGGCGGCTGACCGCGCTCTGGGTCACGTTCAACAGCTCGGCAGCCCGGGTAAAACTGCCGGTACTGCCGGCCACTTCGAAAGCCTTGAGGGCATTGAGCCCGGGCATTTTGCGTTTCATGGGAAGCACTCGAGGACGACTGACGAGGCGCCAAGCATCCCATGAGCCAGCAGTTTTTTCCTAGCCAACATGATTTTTTGTATCGCGCAGTAACGATCGCCACGCCAGCGGCGCGTCTATCTCGACACACCGCCACCGCCACGCCGACTAACATGCGTTTAAGGAACGTTTAACCGCTGAATTTATCGTTTGTCGATCGTCGCACCGATGACAAAACTGCGGGCATCTCTAATAAAAACAACATGAGAGCAGCCCCATGTCCGATTCCAACGTTTTAGCGACCCTGGACGGTAACGCGCCGCACCCCGCCGTCGAAGCCCTGTGCAATCAGGTGCAAAGCGGCGAGATCAACCGCCGCCAATTCCTGCGCACCGCCGCCCTCCTCGGCATCACCGTGGCCAGCGCCAGCAGCTTTATCGGCGCCGCCCTGCTCGGCAACGATGCCCAGGCCGCCGACGGCACGCCGGCCCGCCAAGGCGGCAGCCTGCGTTTTGCCTGCGCGATCCAGGAAATCCAGGACCCGATGCTGATCACCTGGATCGAAGCGTCGAACCTGCTGCGCAATGCGCTGGAATACCTGACCTGGGTCGACGCCGACAACATCACCCACCCGTACCTCGCCGAAAGCTGGAGCCCGTCCGACGACCTCACCACCTGGACCTTCAACCTGCGCCAGGACGTGAAGTGGAGCAACGGCGACAGCTTCAACGTCGACGATGTCCAGCACAATATCCAGCGCTGGATCGCCGCCGACTCCAAGTCGGTCAACCGCACGGCGTTCCAGGACATCAAGGCCTTCGAAAAAGTCAGCGACTACCAGTTCCGCCTGCAACTCAAGCGGCCGATCCTGGCGATCCCGGAGATGCTCAACGCGTTCACCTGCGCCATGGTCCATCGCAGCTTCAAGGCGGGCGATGACTGGGCCAAGAACCCGCTGGCGACCGGGCCATTCAAGCTGGTGTCATTCGCGGTCAACAAGCAGGCGACGTTCGCCAAGCGCGCCGACTATTGGGGCAAGCCGGCCAACCTCGACGAGTTGCGCTATATCGACATGGGCACCGACGTGTCCACCCACCTGGCCGCCCTGCAGGCCGGTCAGGTCGACGTGCTGTACCGCGTGACCGTGGCCGAACTCGACCTGGCCAAGCGCTTGCCGGGTGCGCAGCTGCTCAGCTGCAAATCCGCACAGACCGTGGTGATGCGCATGGCCTGCGACCAGCAGCCGTTCACCGATGTGCGGGTGCGCAAGGCGGTAGTGCTGTGCGCCGACAACGCACAAATGCTCAAGGTCGCCTATCGCGGCATGGGCACCCTCGGCGAAGACCACCACGTGGCGCCCTCTCATCCGGAGTACTTTGCGTTGCCCAAGCGCGAGCGCGACGTGGCGGCGGCGAAAAAACTGCTGGTCGAGGCCGGGTTTGCCAATGGCCTGGACATCGACCTGATCGTCGGCAACACACAGGGCCGCTATGAGCAGGATTGCGCACAGATCCTGCAACAGAACTGCCTGGAAGCCGGCATCCGCATCAACCTCAAGGTGGTGCCCGCGGCCCAGTACTGGCCGATCTGGGACAAGGCCGCGTTCAGCCTGACCTATTGGGCCCACCGCCCGCTTGGGGTGATGTCCCTGGAGCTGGCCTACCGTGGCGGCGGCGCCTGGAACGAAAGCCACTACCACGACCCGGCCTTTGATGCGGCCCTGGACAAGGCCATGGGCATCATCGACCCCAAGCAACGCGCGGCGGCCATGCAAGACGTCGAGCAGATCCTGCAGGACGCGTGCGTGATCGTGCAGCCGTTCTGGGGCGACAAGTTCACCGCCGTGAGCAAAAAGGTCCAGGGCTTCCAGGTCCACCCCTCCGACTTCTACCCCATGGGCAGTGTCTGGCTGAGCGCCTGATCGACAGGCGCAACACCCCTTCCCATCCCCCCGTCGGAGCGTGCACCTGATGGCTCATTTTCTACTGCGCAAATTGCTGATGCTGCTGGCGACCCTGCTGTCGGTATCGCTGATCGTGTTCCTGGCGCTGGAACTGAATATCGAGGACGTGGCAATCAACGTCCTCGGCCCCTACTCCGCCGCCGACCAGCGCGCCGCGTGGCTGCTGGAACACGGCTATAACCAGCCGTTCGCGTGGCGTTACCTGGTGTGGTTGAAGGATTTCGTCAGCGGCGACTGGGGCACTTCGGTGTACTTTCGCGAATCGGTGCTCAAGCTGCTGCTGCCCAACCTCTGGCAAACCCTGACTCTGGCCGGCTTGGCGCTACTGGTGATGGTGCCGGTGGCGCTGACCCTGGGCGTCCTCGCGGGGATCCGCCAGGGCTCGCCGGTCGACCGGCTGGTGTCGTTCCTGTCGATCGTCACCACCTCGATCCCGGACTTCGCCAGCGCCGTATTCGTCTCGGCGATCTTTGTGTTCTGGCTCAACTGGCTGCCCGGTGTCAGCAGCATGAGTGACGGCTTCAGCGCCGTCGAACTGGTGCTGCCGCTGATGGTGCTGTGCCTGTTCGGCATCGGCTACCTGGCGCGTATCACCCGCGCGTCGATGGTCGAGGTGATGCAGGCGCCGTATATCCGCACCGCGCGCCTCAAAGGTGCCTCCACTGCACGCATCGTGCTGCGCCATGCACTGCGTAATGTGCTGATCGCGCCGGTCACGGTGATCATGCTGTACATCCCCTGGCTGCTGTCGAACGTGATCGTGGTGGAAGTATTTTTCGCCTACAAGGGCTTCGGCTCGCTGCTCTATACCGCTTCGCTCAATCATGACGTCTACCTGATCGAAGCCTGCGCGATGATCAGCGGCGTGGTGGTGGGCGTCAGCAAGATCTTCTCGGACCTCGCCTACACCTGGCTCAACCCGCGCATCACCCTGCGCAGTCTCGGCGGAGGCCGCCCATGAACCTGCTCAAATCCTTCAAGCATCCGCTGGCGCTGCTCGGCCTGCTGCTGGTCAGCGGCTGGGTGCTGATCGCCCTGTGTGCGCCGTGGCTGGCGCCGCATGATCCGCTGGAAAGCTTCACGCCACTGCTGACCCCGCTGACTGCCGGCGATGACGGCGCGCGGTTCCTGCTGGGCACCGACATGATTGGCCGCGACATTCTCTCGCGGCTGATCTGGGGCACGCGCACCGTGCTGTTCTGGTCGATCCTCGCCACCCTCACCGCCTTTGCCGTGGGCATCGCCATGGGCCTGTGCGCCGGTTACTTCAATGGCTGGGTCGACGCGGTGCTGTCGTATGTGGCCGACACCGTGCTGTCGTTCCCGGTGCTGGTGCTGTACATCGTGATCATCATCGCCCTCGGCGCTTCGGCGCTGAACATTCTGATTGCGGTGACCTTCACCAGCGCACCGGCGATCTTTCGCATCATGCGCGCACTGACCATCGACATCCGCTCGCGCGACTACGTGCTCAGCGCCATCACCCAGGGCGAAGGCTCGCTGCGGATCATGCTGGTGGAAATCCTGCCCAACTGCGGCGGGCCGCTGATCGTCGATTTCTGCCTGCGCATCGGCTATACCGCGATCATGATCGGCGCCCTCGGTTTCCTCGGCCTCGGCCTGCCGCCACCGACCCCGGACTGGGGCGGCATGATCAATGACGGCCGCGCCATGGCCATTTCCTTCCCGCACCTGGTGATCTTCCCCTGCATCGCCATCTCCACCCTGATGCTCGGCCTGAGCCTGCTCGCCGACGGGCTGGATGAACACGCGCAGCAAGGCGCAAGGAGTTGAGCATGAGCAGCCAGCAAACCGTATTGCGAGTCGACAACCTGTCCGTCGAACTGCCCAAGGGCGCCGACCGCAGCCACGCCGTGCAAGGCATCAGCCTGGACGTGCGCAAGGGCGAAATCCTCTGTGTGATCGGCGAGTCGGGCTCGGGCAAGTCCGTGCTGTCGGCGGCGATCATGGGCGATTACGCCAAGGGCCTGCGACATGCCGGTGGGGTCATCGACTTTCTCGGCGAGGATATCTGCCGCCTCGACGACGCGCGCCTGCGGGCACTGCGCGGCAACCGCATTGCGATGATTTTCCAGGAGCCGATGGCCGCACTCAACCCGGCGATTCGCATCGGCAAGCAAGTCGAAGAGATCTTCGACATTCATGCGCCGCAGATGCCCGCCGCCGAGCGCCGCGAACGCATGCTTGCGCTGTTGGCGTCCACGCAACTGCCGGACCCGCCGCGCATCGCCAACAGCTTCCCGCACCAGTTATCCGGTGGGCAATGCCAGCGTGTGGTGATTGCCATGGCCCTGGCGATGAACCCGGACCTGCTGATCGCCGACGAACCCACCACCGCCCTCGACGTGACCACCCAGGCCCAAGTGCTGAAGCTGGTGCGCGACCTGCGTGGGCGCGGGCAGCACGGCATCCTGTTTATCACCCACGACTTTGGCGTGGTGGCGCAGATTGCCGACCGCATCGCGGTGATGGAAGGTGGCCGCCTGGTGGAAATCGGCGCACGCGACCAGGTACTGAATGCGCCGGCTCATGCCTACACCCGCAAGCTGATTGCGGCGGTGCCGGCGCTGCACCCCGAACTGCATGTGCCGAGCGAGGATGGCGAAATGGCCTTGCGCATCGAGCACCTGACCAAGACCTACACGGTCGGCGGCAGCTCGGTGGCGGCGCTGCGCGATGTGTCGCTGAACCTGCCGCGCGGCAAGACGCTGGCGATTGTCGGCGAATCCGGCTCGGGCAAAAGCACGCTGGTCAAGGCCGCGATCCGCCTGGTGGACAGCGACAGTGGCCATGTGTGGGTCGGCGACACCGACTTCCTGGCCCTGCGCGGCGCGGCATTGGCCGCCAATCGCCGGCGTATCCAGATGATTTTCCAGGACCCGTATGGCTCGCTCAATCCCCGCCACCGTGTCGGCGACATCATCGCGCGCGCCGCGCAATTGCGGGGGCTGTCGGCCAAGGATGCCTGGGCCGAAGCCGGCGACCTGCTCGAGCAGGTGGGCCTCAAGCGCGATGCCCTGCAGCGCAAGCCTCGGCAGTTCTCCGGCGGCCAGCGCCAGCGCATCGGCATTGCCCGCGCCCTGGCGATGCGCCCGGAAGTGCTGATCGCCGATGAAAGCGTGTCGGCGCTGGATGTGTCGGTGCAAAAGCAGGTACTGGAATTGCTCGCCACGCTGCAGCAGCAGTTGAACCTGAGCATCCTGTTCATCACCCACGACCTGCGAGTGGCGGCGCAGATCAGCGACCACATCGCGGTGATGCGCCAGGGCGAGGTGGTCGAATACGGCACCGCCGAACAGGTGCTGCTGCGCCCGCAGAACGCCTACACCCAGGCATTGCTCGCCGCGGCTCCCGGCGCGTCGCAATTGCCGGCGGCCGGGCCGCCGCTACGGCTGATCCGCCCCGCCGCGCACTGAGTTGAAACCTTTTCCCCGCGTCGCAGCGTTCGCTGCGGCAACGGGCTGCTGTTGCCAAAAATAACTAAAAACGAGAGTAAAACCATGCGACCAACGATGCGCTACTTCACCCTTATCCCTGTGCTCGGCGCCCTCGCGGCGCCGGCCATGGCCGTGCAAGTCACCGATAACCTCGACCTCGGCGGCGCCATCCGGGCACGCTGGGACTATGACCCGGACCGCGACATCCAGAAGTTCGGCCTCGACACCGTGTACCTCAGCGCCAAGTACAACTCCGACAGCTGGATCGGCGAAGCGCAGTACCGGTTCTACGGGCGCTCGTACCCCTACCAGTACACCAAGAACTACGGCGATATCCAGTTCGCCAAGTTCGCCTGGGTCGGCTACAAGTTCAACCCCGAGCAACAGGTGCAAGTCGGCCTCAACACCGTGCCGTTCGGGCTGCAGCCGTACTTCGGCAGCACCTTTTATGAAACCCTGGGCAACGTGATCGGCCTGGAAGACGTGCAGCAGGTCGGCGCCAAGTACGTGCAGCAGACCGGCGACTGGAACGTCCAGGCCGGCTACTACCTGCGTCCGGCCTGGCAAGGCAAAGGCACCAGCAAGGGCGTGACCTATTCCAGCGTGGTCTCCGGCGCCGACAGCTACGTCGCCGACGGCAGCGACAACCAGGAACGCAACACCGTGGTGCTGCGCGTGGCCAAGGCCCTCGACCTGGGCGGCTGGAAGTCCGAAGTCGGCGTGTCCGGCCTGACCTCGACCCTGGAAAACAAAGACACCGGCAACGACGGCCGCCGCAATGCAGTAGCCGTCCACTACCTGGGCAAGAACGGCCCTTGGGGCCTGCAATTGCAGGCAGCGCGCCAACAGATGTCACCGCGCAACCCGGGCACTGACAGCGTGGTCACGTTGGGCGGTTATGACGGCACCTTCAACGTGGCCAGCCGGGGCAATTTGTATGTGGCGGACCTGAGTTATGACGTCGGCGGCAAGTACCTGTTCGACCAGGTCAGTGGGGTGAAGCTGTATGCCAACTACAGTGCGTTCGATAAATCCGAGGATCAGTTCAAGACCTCGCAGCGGGTGATTCTGGGGACGTCGTTTTCGGTCAGCAAGTTGTGGGTGGCGACGGAATGGTTGATCGGCAAGAACGATCCGTACATTGGTGGGAGCAGCTATACCCAGAGCTTGGGGGCTGGGGGTAGTAATCAATGGGAAAATCAGCTGTACATGAACATTGGGTATTACTTCTAATAGGCGGCGTCATTACTGACGCCTTCGCGAGCAAGCCCGCTCCCACATTTGATCGGCGCCGCGGTCCAACTGTGGGAGCGGGCTTGCCCGCGAAGAGGCCGCCAAAAACACTACAAAAACAACCGGTGTGGAATCCATTTCATGCGCCAACTGCCCTCCCTCAACATGCTCCGCGTCTTCGAAGAAGTCGCCCGCCACAGCAGCTTCAGCCAGGCCGCCGGCGGCCTCAACGTGACCCAAGGTGCGGTCAGTCGGCAGATCAAGCAGTTGGAGGACTACCTCGGTGTCGCCCTGTTCATCCGCACGCCGCAAGGCCTGGCCCTGACCGAAGCCGGCTTTGCCCTGTCGCCGCACCTGAGTGACGCCTTCGACCATATCGAGCGAGCCCTGCAGGCCGTGCGCGTGCCCAACCTGCGCCAGCGCCTGCGCATTGTCGCGCCGCCGACCTGGGCCACGCGCTGGCTGTCCGCGCACTTGCGGCGCTTTTGCGAGCGCTACCCGGACATCAACCTCAGCGTCACCCATCAAAACAGTCACGCAAGCCTGGCGGAAGTCGACTGCCAGATCCGCTTCGGCCTGGAACCGGCGCTGCATTGCAGCAGCGAATTGCTGGTGATGGAACGCCACATCGCCGTGGCCAGCCCCGAGTTGTTCATCGACGGCCAGCCGCCCGACCTGCGCCGCGCCCCGCTCCTGCATATCCTGCACGACGGCAAGCGCTTGAAGGTCTGGGAGAACTGGCTGGCGGCCATGGGCCGGGAGGACATCGATGCGGACCAGGGCCTGGAATTCAGCACCCTCGACCAGGTGATTCACACCGCGCTGGCAGGCGGTGGCCTGGCGGTGATCGACCGGCAGATGATCGAGCGGGAATTGGCCAATGGCAGCCTGCTGCCGATCACCCCCGTGGAGGTGATCGGCCCGTATGGCTATTGGCTGGATGTGGCGCCGGACAAGCTGGGCTTATCCAAGGTTCGGCTGTTTACGCAGTGGCTGGGCCAGGTCAGCAATCCCTGATGGCACGGGCGCCTCGGCCTTGCACGCCTGGCTCAAGGTCAACGCCTTGGTTTCCGGCGCCCAGGCCCAGGAAATGAGCGCGCCCAGCACCAGGATCGCCGAGAGAATGCCCATGGTCGGGCTCAAGCCGATGCCGGCCACGCTCACCGGCAGCAGGAAGGTACTGACCGCCGAGCCGAGGCGGCTCACCGCCGTCGCCAGGCCGATGCCGCTGGCACGCACTTCGGTGGGGAAGCTTTCTGCCGGGAACACCCCGACCAGGTTGCTCACCGCCGACAACACCAGGGTGAACACGCCGAAGGTCAGCACCATCAGCCAGGCCATGCTGCCCGGCAACACCGCGAGCAGGAACAGCGCGACGGCGAGGATGATGAACGAGTTGATCAGGAAGCCCCGGCGCGAGAACTTCACCGTGCACCAGATGCCGATCAGCGCACCGACAATCAGCAGCAGGTTGAGCAGCAGTTCGGTGCCAAAGCCCTGGGACAGGCCCATCTTCTGCAGGATCGACGGCAGGAACGTGTAGATCGCAAAGTACGGCATCACGATGCACACAAAGAACAGGCAGTTGAACGCCGTGCGCTTGCGGTATTCACGGCTGAACAGGACGCCGTAGCCCGAGCGGGTCTGCGTCGACGGTTCTTCATCGAGGACCACGTGTTCGCCGAGGTGCTTCTTGACGATGGCGCGGGCTTCGGCGATGCGCCCACGGTTGATCAGCCAGCGCGGTGATTCCGGGGTGCCAATACGCGCGATCAGGATCAGCCCGGCGGGAATCGCCGAGGACGCCAGCATCCAGCGCCAGGCATCGTCACCCAGGCTGAGCATGGCCGTGCCGACAAAGGTTGCGGCCACGTAGCCGAAGGTCCAGATCACACTGAATGAGCCCAGCAGCACGCCGCGATGTTTCTTCGGCGAGAACTCCGCCAGCATGGCATGGCCGACACTGAAATCACCGCCCAGGCCAATGCCGATGAGGATGCGGCACAACAACAGGCCCATGGCTGTTTCGGCATGGAACTGCATGACCGAGGCGACAGTGATCAACACAAAGCTGACCAGGAAGATTTTCTGCCGGCCGAGGGTGTCGGAGATCCAGCCGAAAAACAGGCTGCCGAGGAACAGCCCGATCAGCGCCGAGGCGCCGATCAAGCCTTGCCACAAGGCGTCGAGTTGCATCTGTGGGCTGAGCAGGGTGAAAGCGATACCGATCAGGCCGAGGATGTAGCCATCGGTGAAGTGCGCGCCGAAGGTCAGGCCGGCGATCTTCAGGTGAAAGCGGCCGATCGGCAGGTCGTCGATATTGACGGGTTGGGCGGTCATGGTGTTCTCCCTATTGTTGTTTTTGATGGAGTAACGGTGGGCGTGCACCTTGTGGTGCGAGCGATGGATCGGTCGAAGCATGGGTCGCTGGCGTACCGCTGTCGCAGGCAAGCCAGCTTCCACAGTCGACCTGTGCTGTTTGCAGACCTGGGGGTCTACAGCCCGCCCATCAACAGGTATTTGATCTCCAGGTAATCATCCAGGCCGTACTTGGAGCCTTCGCGGCCCAGGCCGGATTCCTTGATGCCGCCAAACGGCGCGACTTCGGTGGAAATGATCCCTTCATTGATGCCGACCATGCCCGCCTCCAGGCCTTCGGCCATGCGCCACACACGGCCGATGTCGCGGCTGTAGAAGTAGGCCGACAAGCCGAACGGCGTGTCATTGGCGCGCTGCAGCACCTCGGTTTCATCGCTGAAGCGAAAGCAAGCCGCCACCGGGCCGAAGGTTTCTTCCTGGGCGATCAGCATCTCGCCGTGGGCTTCGGTGAGGATGGTCGGCTCGAAGAAGGTGCCCCCCAGCGCATGGCGCCGGCCGCCGCACAACAGCTTGGCGCCCTTTTCCAAGGCGTCGCCCACGTGGGCTTCAACCTTGGCCAGCGCGGCGGCGTTGATCAGCGGGCCTTGCTCGGTGTCGCCGTCCAGGGCGCTGCCGACGCGCATGGCCTTGACCGCCTCGGCGAGTTTGGTGGTGAACGCGTCATACACGCCGTCCTGGATAAAGAAGCGGTTGACGCACACACAGGTCTGCCCGGTATTGCGGAACTTGGACGCCATCGCGCCTTTTACGGCGGCGTCGAGGTCGGCGTCGTCGAACACAATGAACGGCGCGTTGCCGCCCAGTTCCAGCGAGACTTTTTTCAGCGTGTCCGCCGCCTGGCGCATGAGCAGTTTGCCGGTGCGCGTCGAGCCGGTGAACGACAGCTTGCGCACCACACTGGAGGCCTGCAGCGCGCCGCCGATGGCCACGGCGTCACCGGAGACAATATTGAACACACCGGCCGGAATGCCGGCCTGCTCGGCAAGGACCGCCAGCGCGAAGGCCGACAGCGGGGTTTCTTCCGAGGGCTTGAGGATCATCGTGCAGCCCGCCGCCAGCGCCGGCCCGACCTTGCGGGTGACCATCGCCAGGGGGAAATTCCACGGCGTGATCGCCGCGACCACGCCGATGGCTTCCTTGGTCACGATGATGCGGGCATCGGCCTTGTGGCTCGGAATCACGTCGCCATAGGCGCGCTTGGCCTCTTCGCCAAACCACTCCAGGAAGCTCGCGGCGTAGACCACTTCGCCCATGGCTTCGGCGAGGGGCTTGCCCTGCTCCAGGCTGAGCAACTGCGCGAGGTCTTTCTGATGGCTGAGCATCAGCTCGCTCCAGCGCTTGAGACGCTGGCTGCGCTCCTTGGCGGTGAGCGTACGCCAGGCCGGCAACGCGCGGTGGGCGGCGGCGATGGCCAGGTCGGTGTGCTCAGCGCCGGCGCGTTGTACGTCGGCGATCAGCGCGCCATTCGCCGGGTTGAGCACCGGGTAGGTCGGGCCACCGCTGGACCATTGGCCATCGATGTAGTTGCCAGTACGGATCAGCGGGTTCATGCCACGGCCTCGATCAGGTTGAAACGGTCCAGGCCCGGACGGGCCGCACGCAGGATGCGCTTGCCGGCGGTGTAGTCGTTGATCACATCGCACGGTGTGTAGTTGCGTTCCAGCTCATGCAGTTCTTCGGCATCCAATTGGGTGTCGAGGGCGGCCAGCGCGCTGTCGAACTGCGCGGTGGTGTCGGCGCCGACCAGCATCACATCGACACCTGGATGGTTGGCGACCCACGCCTGGGCGATCTGTGCGTTGGACACGCCACGGGCACGTGCCACGCGCTGCACCGAATGGGCGATATCGAACGAGGTTTGGTCGCTGTACATCTGCTGGGTGAAGAAGTCGGTCTGGTTGCGCGTCGATTGCACCTCGCCGGTGAGCAAGCCCCGCGCCAGCGGGCTGAACACCGAGACGCCGAGGCCCTGGTCGCGGCAAAACGGGATCATCTCGCGCTCTTCCTCGCGGTAGGCGCAGTTCAGTTGCAGCTGCATGTTGATCGGCTTGACCCAGCCATTGCGTTCGCAGGCCAGGAGAATTTTCGCCAGCTGGCCGGTGAGCATGGTCGACACGCCGATGTAGCGCGCCTTGCCCGATCGCACGATGTCATTGAGGGCGCTCATGGTTTCTTCGACCGGGGTGTTCACGTCGAAGTAATGCAGCATGAACACGTCGACGTAATCCATGCCCAGGCGGCTGAGGGATGCGTCGATGCTGTCCATGATGTGCTTGCGCGAATGGCCGCTGGCGTTGATGCCGCTGCGGGTGCCGTAGCCGACCTTGGTGGTGACCACGATCTCGTCACGCCGGGCGACGCGCTTGAGGATGCGCCCCACCACTTCCTCGCCGACACCGGCGGAATAGAAGTCGGCCAGGTCGATGAAATTGACGCCGTTGGCCAGGGCGTGGGCGACGATCGGCTCGCTTTGCTTCTCGTCGAAGATCCACGGTTTCCAGTCCGGGGTGCCCATGTTCATGGTGCCCAGGCACAGGCGCGAGACTTGCAGGCCGGAGTTGCCCAAACGAATGTATTGCATGGGGATGTCCTCAGGCTTTAGGCGTGTAGAAAGGGTTGCTGATCTGGTTGACCACGTCCGCCAGTTGCGCGGTGTACGGTGTGCCGGTGAGGGCGGCGCGGATCGCGGTGCGGCAGGCGTTGTAGTTGTTCAGGTAGACGGCGTCGAGGTCGTCGCAGGCCGGGTTGACCCAGTTGGCGGTGACGATGGCCCACTCGTCTTCGGCCTCGGCCGGCAAGGTGCCGTCCAGCAACGCTTCGAGCACGGCCTTGGCGATACCGGCCTGGGACGCGCCCCAGGTGGCGTTGCCGTGCAGGTCGCTGCCGATCGCGGCCTTGTTGACGTAGAGGGTCATGGGCTTGACCGGGATGTTCGGCTGGGCGATCACCATGAACGGGCAATGCCCTTGGCTGGGGGACGCCAGGCTGTTGGCGAACGCCTGGCCGGCCGGGCCGTTGCGCGGGCCGATCAGGATATTGATGTGGGCCGCGTTGACGCCAGGGCCTTCAAAGCCTTCGCCGATGTACAGATCCAGTGTTTTCATTTCGCAAACGCTCTTTGTTGTTATGGGGAGCTGGTTGGCGATTTTTTAGCACTGGCGCTGAGGGCGGGCGTAACCATTAAAAGTCATGGGGCTGTGAGTTTTTCTCATGCCCCCGGGAAAGCACGCTCCATCTTGATGATCTCGATGCAAACCGGGCTGTTGCCACGGCTGAAGGTGCCCTCGCCAATCTTGCGAAAGCCGCTCGCGGCATAGAATTTTTCGGCGGTGAGGGTCGCTTCCAGATACGCCTTGGCATGACCGGCGGCTTCGATGCGCGCCAGCGCTTCGCGCAGCAGGCGAGCCCCTACGCCTTGCCCGGCGGCCTGGCCACGCACAAACAGTTTGCTGACTTCGTGGCCATCGATTTCCACGAACCCCTGGATCACGTCCGTGCAGGCCAGCCACACATTGCCGGCGACGATTGCCTCGCGGTACGTCTCGGCCGAGCGGCCATCCAGCCACATGCTGATCTGAGTGGGGCCGTAATCGGCGTGACACAGGCTTTCGACGGAGTTTTTGTGCACCTGGAAAATGCCTTCGGCGTCTTCCAGACGGGCGGCGCGGATCAATAAATGGCTCATTCCCTTGAGGTCCTGATTCGGGTCAATAATCCCGGTCTTTATAGCTGACCCACGTCACGCCAGCCACTCGAGAGCGCACATCTTGTGCGTTGACCATCTTTGTTACACACCATATAGTGTGCCCACAAACAGAACAGACCACTACATAGTGTGCAGAATCGATATTTACCGACCACACTACGCGCAGTATTTCAATGCCTAGTAGCCTGCAAATTACATATTTTTGGACGGGTTCACACGCCGTCAGAACAGACCAGGAAGGAGTATTTCAATGCTGAGTTGGGATGAAGTCGACAACGAAGACACCGGTGCAGCGGTGATCAAGGGCGCCAACGCCGGCCACGCCAGTGAAGCCAACATGGACCGCCTGGATGGCGCAGGCGCCGCCGCCGCGCTGGAAGCGCGCAACGTGACGGCCAACGACTCCGCCGCCATCGTGCGCGCCAAGGCCGCCCTCGACAAACTCGACGTCGCCGAAGGCCTCGCCGAGCTGGAAGGCTCCGCCGCCCGCGTCGCCGTTGACGAAAAGCGCATGATCAACTGCGACGCGGGCGGCGGAGCCTTCCAGCTCGG
>Ga0153921_1000336_pt1 | contig 27683 bp, 23 predicted proteins | sample TSNJ005MetaG_FD_104691 | JGI IMG/M metagenome (GOLD analysis project Ga0153921, IMG submission 104691) | Attine ant fungus gardens microbial communities from New Jersey, USA - TSNJ005 MetaG | ecosystem: Host-associated > Fungi > Mycelium > Unclassified | place: USA: New Jersey, Brendon T. Byrne... | reverse complement strand
GCGACCGCTCCCGGGTGTTTCACGATTTCGCGCTTGGACTGTTTTCCGTCCGGCAGCTCGACATCATCAACTTGCACCTGGATTACTTTCCCTTTAAAAATCTGTTCCGTACGAATTGTTTTTTCTTCGAATTTTTTCATGATGTGACCACCTTCGCTTCATTTCTTCCAGTATACGGGATTTGCCGATTCCTTGTAAAACTTGTATGTTTGGCCGGTCTGTCCTTACAATAAGGGTAACCACTTTCATGGGAGGCGAAACCATTTGAAACAGAACGAGCTTGGCACATCAGGCATTTTCATTTCAGAATTGACGCTCGGCTGCATGTCGCTCGGAACGGATCTCGACAAGGCCCGGCGCATCATTGATGCCGCGCTCGATTCGGGAATCAACCATCTCGATACAGCGGATCTTTATGATTTCGGCAAAAACGAAGAACTGGTCGGACAGGCGATCCGTCATAAACGCCAGCAACTCATCCTCACCTCAAAGGTCGGCAATCATTTTGATCCGAAAACCGGAACCTCATTCTGGGATCCGTCCCGCGAACATATTTTAAACGGCGCCAAAGAAAGCCTGCGCCGCCTTGGCACAGACTATCTTGATTTTTATATGCTTCACGGCGGCACAGCGGATGATCCCATTGAAGAATCCATTGATGCCTTTGAAACCTTGAAGAAAGAGGGACTGATCCGGGCTTACGGCATTTCTTCTATCCGGCCAAATGTGATTCGGGAATATGTGAAGCGCAGTGCCATTGACGGCGTCATGATGCAGTACAGCCTGCTGGACCGCCGGCCCGAAGAAGAAATTCTCGGCCTGCTTGGCGAGAACAGGATCAGCGTGCTTGCCCGCGGTCCGCTTGCCAAAGGCATGCTCAGCACTGCGGCGCTGCAGCAGCTTGAAAAGAAAGGTGATTCCGGCTACCTGGACTACTCTGCAAAACAACTGAAGGAAACGATCCATAAGCTTCAGAGTTTTGCCGGCGGCCGTCCCTTAAACGAACTTGCTTTTGGCTATGTGCTCCGTCATCCGGGCATTGCTACAGCTGTGTTCGGGGCCAGCTCAGCTGCACAGCTTGAAGAAAATCTCGCTGCAGGCCAGTCTGCGCTTTCTGATCATGACTATGATCAGCTCCAGCAGCTTACCAAACAGAATCTGTATACAGCGCACCGCTGATTGAATCCTGCCCTGCTCGGGCGGGATTTTCTGCTTTTCTAGACATTACCATGGATTGCGAACAGATATTCGTTTATGATAGATACAGAACACGCGTTCCTAATAATGAAAAAGGAGGTCCTCGGCTAATGGAACGGATTATCTTTATGGCAGACATGCAGTCTTTCTACGCATCCATCGAAAAATCAAGCCACCCGGAATGGGCAGATTGTCCTGTCGTTGTTTCCGGTGATCCTGAAAAACGGAGCGGCATCATTCTCGCAGCCTGCCCGCTCGCCAAAAAATTCGGCATCCGGGCGACCGAGCCGCTCTGGCAGGCACGCCAGAAATGCCCGCAGGCCGTTGTCATCCGCCCGCGCATGCAGCTGTATATTGATATGTCATGCGCCATTACTGAAATCCTTGAGAAATACTCCGGCACCGTAGAAATTTTTTCAATTGATGAACAGTTTATTGATGTGACAGAAAGCGTCGGGCTGTTTGGCGATCCGTTTCTGATGGCGCGGAATATGCAGAGGGAAATCCTTCAATCAACGGGTGGTGTCTATGCCCGGATTGGCATCGGTCCGAATAAGATTTTGGCTAAAATGGCCTGTGATGCCTTTGCCAAGGGCAATGCGGACGGCATTTTCAAGCTTGACCAAAGCAATATCCAGAAGAAAATGTGGCCGCTTGCCGTCAAAGAACTGTTCGGCGTCGGCAGCCGCATGAACCGCCACCTTGATAAGCTCGGCATTCAGACGATCGGCCAGCTTGCCAGATTTCCGCTGGACAGCTTAAGAAAACGCTGGGGCATCAACGGCGAGCTGCTTCACCGGCTTGCCAACGGCATCGACCCTTCCCCCGTAGCACCGGACACCCACCAGCATCAGAAAGCGGTCGGCCACAATATGACCTTGCCGCATGATTATGAAACGCTTGAAGAAATTAAAGTGATTCTCCTGGAACTGAGTGAAGAAGTCGCCCGCCGCACCCGCCGGCACGGTTATTTCGGCCAGACCGTTTCCCTTGGCATCCGCGGCGCTGATTTCAGCTTTCCAACCGGCTTCCACCGCCAGATCAAGCTGCTGTCACCAACAGACTATGGAATGGATATCTACCGGGCCGCTCTCATCCTGCTCAAGCGGCACTGGGACCAGTCACCGGTCCGCAGTGCAAGTATTACGCTTTCCCAGCTGGCACCTGCCGATTCCCAGCAGCTCAATCTGTTTGACACCCCACTGAAAAAAGAAGGATTGAACCGGGCAATGGATCATATTTATCAGAAATACGGACCCACGGCCATGTTCCGGGCTTCCTCCTTGAAGGCTGCCGGGCAGGTTCATGAACGCGCCGAGAAAATCGGCGGACATTACAAATAAGAAAGGAGGCACCTGATGAAGCCAAACAAATTAACGCCGGGTTTCAATCTCATGTGGGAATCAAGCCGCATGATGCTGCCGGAGCATAAAACACTCATTCAGAAAAAAAAGCAGGAACAGAAGCAAAAGAAAAAGCCCCTGCTGGATGAACAGGAGCTCGAACTTTTTTCAAACCGGCTCTGTGCCGCCTACCTGAACAATCAGGCCGTCCGGCTGGAACTGTTTGACACGTATCAAAACAGGCATCTTGCCGGACGCATTGCCAAAATCGACCGCCTGTACAGCCGCCTGAAGCTCCAAACCGCTTCTGAACAGCAATGGATCCTATTTGAAGACATCGTGGGCCTTGCCATGGCAGACTAGCTTGTCTGCTACTTCTTGTTAAACTGCTTCTTAAGCAATGTTTCCATCACGCCAGGAAACATTTGGTACATCCGGCTTGCCGTATCCATCCACCAGGGCATGTTGATTTCCCGCTTTTTTGTAAACAAGGCGCCGGTTACGCGTCCGGCGACCTTTTCCGGGTCCAGCATGTAGCGGTCGACACTGCGCACATAGCCGCCACCAGGATCTGCCAGATTGAAGAAATTCGTTCGGACCGGTCCAAGATTCACACTTGTCACGTACACGCCAGTGTTTGCTGTTTCCTGGCGAAGCACATTTGTGAAGCCGATAACAGCATGCTTTGTTGCCGAGTAGGCTGCGGATTTGGGTGTGGCAATCTTGCCGGCCTGGGAGGCAATGTTGATAATATGGCCTTGCTGCTTCTCAAGAAAATGCGGCAGCACATGGCGCGTACAGCGAATCAGCGCAAAAACATTCAGTTCAAACATGCGCAGCGTTTCTTCCCAGTTCATCTCGGAAACGGATTCAAACCGGCCAAACCCGGCGTTGTTGATCAGAGCATCGATGCCCATATGGACAGACAGCAGCTTAGGAAACAGCCGGTCAATCTGCTCGCCGTCCGACAGGTCTGCCTGGTAAATAAATGCTTTGACACCCAGCTCATCCCGCAGCCGGTCCCTGATCTGCTGCAGCTTGTCCAGTGAACGGGCGATCATGATCGGCGTGCCGCCATTTTCGGCAACCTGCCAGGCAAATTGTTCGCCCAGACCACCCGAAGCTCCGGTAATAATAATTTTTTTATCTCTAATTCGGCTGTTCATGTGTGACAAAAAGACAGCAAGCTGTCTTTTCTTCTCTCCCCTCTCCTTGCAAATTGACATTTCCTTCTGATTCCAACACAATAAACAGGAGGTGATACCATGAAAACAATGATCATTGCCCACCGCGGAGCAAGCAGATCTGCTCCGGAAAACACAATGCCTGCCTTTGAGCTTGCTTATGAAATGGGCGCACAGGCCATTGAAACAGATGTTCATTTAACAAAGGATCAAGTCCCCGTTCTCATCCACGACGAAACCGTCAAACGGACGACGAACGGCAAAGGCTCTGTCAAAGATCTGACATTCAAAGAGCTGGAAACGCTTGATGCCGGTTCATGGTTTGATCCATCCTTCAGCGGTGCCCGGATTCTGTCACTCGATGCGTTTTTGCAATGGGCAAAAGACAAACCGCTGCATCTGAATATTGAATTGAAGAACAATAAAATTGATTATCCTCGCCTGGAGGAAATTGCATACGAACATGTGGCACATTGCCAGCTTCTCCATCGTACCATATTTTCCACATTCAACCCTGACAGTGTCAAGCGTTTGAACCGGTACAAAGGAGAGGTCGAGATTGCCTACCTCACCTCAAGAGAGCGGCATCTCCTCAAAAAAGCGGCAGAGCTGAATGTTGATGCGCTGCATATCAAATACAGCCAGCTGAAGCCCGGATTAGCCGCAGCCTGTCATGATCAAGGCCTGGCTTTGCGCATCTATACGGTGAACAGGCCTTCGAGGCTGGTTCGCTGCTTCAAAGAAAACTGCGATGCTGTTATAACCGACGTTCCGAGAGACGCCCTTCAATGCCTGCAGCAGTTCAGCACATAATGCCACTTCCGGCGGGATTCATACAAAGGAGAGATCATCATGGAATTCATTTTTCTAGGAACCGGAGCCGGAATCCCTTCCAAAAAAAGAAATGTCACATCAATTGCCCTGTCTCTTCCCCAGGAACTGAACAGCGTATGGCTGTTTGACTGCGGGGAGGCAACACAGCACCAGATTTTGCATACCGCGATCAGACCGCGCAAAATCAGCAAGATTTTCATCACCCATCTGCACGGCGACCATATTTTCGGTCTGCCTGGCCTGCTCGGAAGCCGGTCCTTCCAAGGCGGCGATACGACCCTTACCATATATGGGCCAGCCGGCATTCAACAGTTCGTGGAAACAAGCCTTGAGGTCAGTAAAACCCATCTTTCCTACCAGATTGACTATCATGAATTCGAGGGACAGGAAGGCTTGCTGTTTGATGAGGAACAGTTCAGCGCCCATTACCATAAACTGGAACACGGTGTACCCAGCTACGGTTTCCGGATCACAGAGAAAGACCGTCCCGGTGAATTGCTCGTTGCCAAACTGCGTGAGCAAGCGGTTGCCCCCGGGCCCATCTATCAGGAGATCAAAACCAAAGAAACCGTTACCCTTGAGGACGGACGTGTCTTGCGCCGCGAAGATTTTCTCGGCAAGCCCAAACCAGGAAGAGTTCTCTCTATTCTTGGAGATACACGCAATGCCCTTGCCCATCAAGCTTTCATCGAAAACTCTGATGTCCTTGTCCACGAGGCTACCTTTGACGCTGCAAAAGCCGAGCTCGCGCACAACTATTTCCATACAACAACAGAACAAGCTGCCACGCTCGCCAAAGAAGGCGGGGTAAAGCAGCTGATCCTGACCCATGTTTCATCCCGCTACCAGAGCGAGGATGACGAAAAGCTTTTAGCAGAAGCACGGGCAATTTTTCCGAATACAGAACTTGCCCATGACTTCTCTGTCTTTGACATTCCGGCTAAAGATTAAAAAAAGCGCTAAAAGAGCCCGGCTTGCCGCAGAGCTCTTTTAGCGCTTAAATTCATCCAGAAAATCCTTTTGAAAACTTGTCCGCTGCTCAGCCGTTTCCTTCTTAGCCGGCGCAGCGAATACATTTTCCCCGTATTTGCTTTTTAATTGTTCCACGGCTTCATGGAGTTTTTCCCTGCCCGCTTCCTTCTCGAATGTAAACAGATCCAGCTGCCTGCCGATCTGCCGTTTCTCCTCTGCATCCTGGACTGTAACCCCTAAGAGACGCACAGGCTCACCATTCCAATGCGCCCGAAAAAGCTCTGCTGCCATCCCATAAATCTCTTCTTTCCGTTCAATATATGTTCCGAGCGTCCGGCTTCTCGTAATCGTCTTGCGGTCATGATAGCGGATCATCAGCTGGACGGATCTTCCTGCAGCCGCCTTCCTGCGCAGGCGGCGCTCTACATTCTCAGCCAGATTCTGCAGCAGCTGAAGCAATTCTGCATCTTCTGACGTATCATACGGCAAAGTCTGTGAGGCACCGATGCTTTTGAATTCATGGACGGAATCCGGGTCGACAGGACGGTCATCCAGACCATTGGCACGGTTTTTCAGCCGTTCGCCGTTGATTCCGAGAACCGCTTTCAGTTCATACGGATCCGCATTTGCCAAATCACCGATTGTCTGAATGCCAATCTTCTCAAGCTTCGCTGCTGTTTTCTCACCGATGCCATGCATGTCTCCTGCAGGCAGAGGCCATAGCACTTGAGGCAAGTCACGCTTTCTGAGAATCGTCAGGCCCATCGGCTTTTTCATGTCAGATGCCATTTTGGCGAGGAATTTATTTGGGGCAATGCCGATGCTTGACGGCAGATCAAGCTTCTCCTTGATCTCTTGCTGCAGCGTTTTGGCGATGGTCACCGGGCTGCCCAGCTGCTCACAGCCAGTAATGTCAAGATAGCCTTCATCAATAGAAACCGGTTCAACGAGCGGTGTCACGGCAGCCATCATTTTAAAGATTTCTCTGGATGCTGCACGGTAGCGGTCAAAATTCGGCCGGAGCAAAATGAGTTCGGGACATAGTCTGCGCGCCTGCCAAATCGGCATCGTTGTCTTGACACCTTTCGCGCGGGCCTCATAGCTGCTTGTAACAATGATGCCTTTTCGCTCCTGGGGATTGCCGGCGATCGCCAGCGGCTTCCCTTTCAGTTCAGGTTTGTATGCCATTTCAACAGATGCGTAGAAACAATTCATGTCGATATGCAGGATAACCCTGCCGCGCTTCGGATAATAACCAGACATATGTTCCCTCCTCTCTCTGCTCTATTGTATCATAATTTACCCGGCATTCGATAAATGAAGCGCATGAAAAAAGCTCCTGCAGCAGGAGCTTTTTTCGACTGGCGTCTGGCATTTAATTTTTTTATTTGGCACTTTATTTACCGGTTTGGCACTTTACCGGTTTTCTTTATACCGGCAGGATCAGGAAGCTGCCTCTTCAATGATGGCAAGCACAAGCTTGGCAGTCTGAACGAGATCCTCGACCTGAATTCTTTCTTTGGTTGTGTGAATGTCTTCATAGCCGATCGCGAGGTTGACCGTCGGAATTCCATATCCGGCAAAGACATTGGCATCACTGCCGCCGCCGCTTTTCAGCAGCCGGCTTTCTTTGCCGATCCGCTTGGCCGCCTGTTTTGCCACCTGGACGACCCGGTCTGTTTCAGACAGCTTGTAGCCAGGATACATAATTTCAATCTCCACTTCAGCAGAACCGCCATTCTCTTCGGCTGCTTCTTCAAAAGCTGCTTTCATTTTTGCTGCCTGTTCAGCCATCTTTTCATTGGAGAGCGAGCGTGCTTCCGCAAGCACCTCTACATAATCACAGACAATATTCGTCTGCTGCCCGCCTTCAAACCGGCCGATGTTGGCCGTCGTTTCATCATCAATGCGGCCCAGCGGCATCTTGGAAATTGCCTTCGATGCCAATGTAATGGCAGAAACCCCTTTTTCCGGCGCAACCCCTGCATGTGCCGTTTTGCCGCGGATGACGGCATGGATCTTCGCCTGTGTCGGCGCAGCAACGATCAAGTCGCCCACTTCGCCGTCACTGTCCAGTGCAAAGCCGTACTCAGCCTGGATCAGGGAAGGATCCAGTGCCTTGGCTCCGACAAGACCGCTTTCTTCACCAGCCGTAATGATAAACTGCAGATCGCCATGACGGCTGCCATCTTCCTTCAGAACACGGAGTGCTTCCAAAATGGCTGCCAGCCCTGCTTTGTCATCCGCACCAAGAATGGTCGTCCCGTCAGAGGAAATCCAGCCGTCTTTGATGACTGGCCTGATGCCCTGCCCAGGCACGACCGTATCCATATGTGAGGTGAAATAGATCGCATCTGTACCATCTGTATTGCCTTTCAGCATGCAGATCAGATTGCCTGCCCCATGCCCGGTTTCTTTCTTGCTGTCATCTTCTTTAACCACGAGGCCGAGCGCTTCGAACTTTTCCTTTAACACAGCAGCGATCGCCGTTTCATGTTTTGTTTCTGAATCGATTTGCACAAGGTCAAGAAATTCTTGTACAACCCTTTCCTGATTTACTCCCATGTTGTTTCCTCCTTCAATATATTTACAGATTTTTCTCCCAGCTGCTTGTCCGAAAGGCCAACTCGCGTTAAAATACGAGTAGCAGATCCTTTAAGGAGGGATGATCAATGTCCGGAAAGAAATCCAAAAGGGAAAAGCAAATGAAAATTGCTGTCTACCTGATGATTGCAGCGATGCTGCTTACAACGTTCTCAACAGGATTGGCATTGCTTTTCTAATTCTTTGAGCAAGGCTGGCGTCAATGAGCGCCAGCCTTTTTTGCCGTCTTTTTGCGGTTCAGCAAATCGCTCTTTTTAAATTTGCTTTTCAGAATAAGATATTCTTCGATTTCATGGAGCAGCTGAAAAAGATTTGCCTTCGTTTCAAATTCCTCCTGTGTTGTCGGAAGCGCTTCTCTGTGGAAGCTTCGTTTCAGATCCTTCAGTTCATCAAGGAACAATTCCGCTGTATTGCCTGGATGCACAGCCGTTGAGAGCCTTTCAAAAAACGCGGCGATCCGGTCCGCTGCCTCATCATGCCGCGGCAGCTCGCTCACAAGCGGAACCATTGCCTGGAGATGGGTGAACTGCCGTTTTCTCATTTCGAAATAATCGGCAAATGGATGCTCATCGCGCAGCAAATGATTTTCCCTGTCAAGATCAACGAGGCTGCCGGCACGCCTCAGGATTTTCTCGCATTCTTTCACTTCCTGCTGATCCCACGTAATTTCCGGATCGGTCATATACATGGCGATCTCATGAAGGACAATTTTGAAATTGTTCTCAAGCTTCACTTGGAGAATGCGCAGCTTGCGTTCCAGGCTCGGCATATACAGATTCATCAGGAGACCGGTTCCGACACCAACACAGATGATGATCACCTGGTCCATAATGAATGGCAATGAAATCATTTTTGCCCCGTAGATATTCAGAATGATAACCGCGCTTGTCGGGATGCCCTGGGTAATATTGAAGTACACTGTAACCGGAATAAACACCATCAGCATCAAACCGATGACAACCGGATTGTAGCCGATTGTTTCAAAGAAAGCATAGGAAAACAAAACGGCAAGCATACAGGCAAGAAAACGGTCCCAGGCACTTAAAACCGACAGCTTTCTGGACGGCTGAATGCACAAGATGGTCAAGATTCCCGCTGATACAAAATTGGAAACATCCAGCATTTGCGTAATATAAATGGCGATTGGCGTGCCGATTGCGGTTTTAATCGTTCGATAGCCAATTTTCACATAGGTTCTCCCCTTATGGCTCTTTCAACACATGCCGCCCGGGCAAAAAGAGGCTGCCCAGCCTTGGGAACAGCCTCTTTCTGTCAGACAGTCAGATTTCTTCACAATGTTCATCAAACAGACGCTGCAATTGACCAATTACATCGATTGCCGTATGGCCCTCAATATTGGTTCGATGCAGCATCGCCTGAAACTGCCCGTCTTTCAAAAGTGCAAATGACGGTGAAGATGGCGGATTGCCGCCAAAGTATGTCCGTGCCTGTGCTGTCGCTTCTTTATCCTGGCCGGCGAAAACGGTAACCAAATGATCAGGACGGGCATCATAATGAATTGCGCTCGTTGCTGCCGGACGCGCTACGCCACCGGCACAGCCGCAAACGGAATTGATCATGACCAAGGTGACGCCTTCACGTGTTAAAGCCTGATCAACCGCTTCTGGTGTCGTCAATTCTTCATAACCGGCATTTTTCATATCATGTCGGGCCTGTGCCACTGCGTCTGTCATGTAAAAGTTGAAATCCATAATGACCTCTCCCCGCTTTTCTATGTGTTTGTCCACAGTATAAGGGATTTGCTTCCCATTTTAAAAGCAAACTGACTTCCTTATCTTGAAGAAGTCTTAGAAAATGCTTGTATTCTCTTCTGTGGTTCCTTCCAGGATCTCTTTGACTCTGGCGAGGAAGCGGCCGCTGATGAGGCCATCAAGAATACGGTGGTCAAAGGAAAGACACAAGTTGACCATGTCACGGGCGGCAAACATGTCATTGATGATAACAGGTCGCTTGACGATCGACTCCACTTGCAAAATGGCTGCCTGCGGATGGTTGATGATGCCCATCGACTGCACAGAACCGAAAGAGCCGGTATTGTTGATTGTAAATGTCCCGCCTTCGATGTCGCCCATTGCCAATTTCCCTTGGCGCGCCTTGCCGGCAAGTTCATGGATATTTCTAGCAATGCCCTTGATGCTGTGGTCATCCGCATGGCGGATCACCGGCACGTACAACTCGTCTTCTTTTGCCACAGCAAAGGAGAGATGGATGTCTTTATGCTGAATGATCCGGTCTCCGCCCCATGTGCTGTTCAGTTCCGGGAACTCTTTCAGAGCCTGGGCACAGGCTTTGACGAAGAAAGCGAAGAAGGTCAGATTATAGCCTTCCTGCTCTTTAAAGTTATTTTTGATTTTGTTGCGGTATGCGACAAGATTGGTCACGTCCACTTCAATCATCATCCAGGCATGCGGGATTTCCTGCTGAGCCTGGACCATATGCTCGGCAATGACTTTCCGTACACCTTTGACCGGAATCTCAATATCGCCCGTGCGTGAAACAGGCGGTTGTGGAAGCGGACGTTCCGGCGCTTTCTGTTTTGCTGCAGCAGGCTTAGGGGCTTCCTGCTTCGTTTGGCCACCTTGGGCAATTATTGCTTCAAGGTCTCTGCGGGTAATGCGCCCGCCTTTCCCTGTACCGTTCACCTGTTCCAAATTGATTCCGTTTTCCTGGGACAGGCGGAGCACAGCCGGGGAATAACGCTTTTTCATCGAGCTGCCGGTCTCTTCTTCAGCAGCTTCCTCCATCAGCTTTTCGCCTGGATCCGCTGCTGTCGGTGCGGCTTCTTCCTGGCTTGCTTCTGTTTCGATGTAGCAGATTAATTCGCCGACAGCGAGCGTTTCTCCTTCTTCTGCAACAAGTTCTTTAATGGTTCCGGTAAAAGAAGACGGGATCTCTGCATTGACCTTATCTGTCGTCACTTCAGCGATGGGATCATATTTGCTGACCTGATCTCCTGCTGCGACGAGCCACGTATTAATCGTTCCTTCTACGACGCTTTCGCCAAGTTTAGGCATTGTAATTTTTTCAAGTGCCATGTTTGCTACCTCCTTGACCTCTTAATATTCCGCAAGCTCGCGCATCGCTGTTTCAACTTTATCCTGATTCATCATATAGTACTTTTCCATCGAGGGTGCATACGGGATCGCCGGCACATCCGGCGAGGCAAGACGCTGGATCGGCGCATCCAGATCAAACAGGCAATGCTCGGCAATAATAGCCGCCACTTCACCCAAAATGCTGCCCTCTTTGTTATCATCAGTCACGAGCAGGACTTTGCCCGTTTTCTTAGCTGCTTCAATAATGGCTTCCTGATCAAGCGGATAGACGGTGCGCAAATCAAGAATATGCGCATCAATGCCTTCTTCCGCCAGCTTTTCAGCAGCCTGAAGCGCATAATGTACGCAGATTCCGTATGTAATGACCGTGACGTCTGAACCTTCGCGCTTAATATCAGCTTTGCCGATCGGCACCACATAATCCTCTTCAGGCACTTCGCCTTTCAAAAGCCGGTACGCCTTTTTATGTTCAAAATACAGCACTGGATCATTATCCCGGATTGCTGCCTTTAGAAGCCCTTTCGCATCATATGGTGAAGATGGAATGACGACTTTCAGTCCTGGCTGGTTGGCAAACATCGCTTCTACCGACTGAGAATGGTACAATCCGCCGTGTCCGGTTCCGCCAAAAGGCGCACGGATTGTAATCGGGCAATTCCAGTCGTTGTTGGATCGATAGCGAATGCGTGCGGCTTCCGATACAATCTGATTGACTGCCGGCATGATAAAATCTGCAAATTGCATTTCAGCGATCGGCCGCAGTCCGTACATGGCAGCTCCAATGCCGACACCGGCAATCGCCGACTCAGCAAGCGGTGTATCCATGACCCGGTCTTCCCCGAATTCCGCATACAGGCCGTCTGTTGCTTTAAACACGCCGCCCTTTTTGCCAACATCCTCACCCAGGACGAAAACTTTCTCATCCCGTCTCATTTCCTCGCGCATTGCTGCTGTAATGGCTTCTATATATGTCATGACTGGCATATGTTTGCCCTCCCTCTACTCTTCATAAACAAAGCGAAGTGCTGTCTCCGGTTCAGCGAACGCGGCATTTTCTGCATACTCTGTCGCATCGTTGATGATGGCATCCACTTCCTTGGCAATTTGTTCTTCAAGCTGATCATCCAAGACGCCCGCTTCTCGCAAGTAGGCTGTGTACATGATGACCGGATCACCGCTTTTAAGTGTTTCCAGTTCTTCCTCTTCCCTGTACAGACGATGATTGTCATCACTTGAGTGCGCCGTCATCCGGGTTGTCATCGCTTCAATCAATGTTGGCCCTTCGCCTCTGGCAGCGCGTGCTCTTGCTTCTTTCACGACTTCATATACAGCAAGCGGATCTGTCCCGTCTACTGTGTAGCCAGGCATGCCGTAGCCCTGCGCTCTGTCAGATACACGTTCACAGGCAAGCTGCTTGTGGGCCGGTACAGAAATAGCATATTTGTTATTTTCAACGAGCGTAATGACAGGCAGCTTGTGCACCCCTGCAAAATTAAGCCCTTCGTGGAAGTCACCCTGGTTTGTCGAGCCTTCCCCAAGTGCCGTCAGTGTAACGAAATCTTTCTTTTCGATTTTCGCCGCAAGTGCTACACCAACAGCATGAGGCACCTGAGTTGTGACCGGCGAAGATCCCGTCAGGATACGGTTTTTCTTCTGGCCGAAATGGCCCGGCATCTGGCGTCCCCCTGAGTTTGGATCTTCTCCTTTGGCAAATGCCGAAAGCATGATCTCTCTTGGTGTCATGCCAAAGGCGAGCACCATGCCCACGTCTCTGTAGTATGGAGCGAGATAATCAATGTCCCGATCCAGAGCATAGCTTGCGCCAACCTGCGCGCCTTCTTGTCCCTGGCAGGAAACAACGAAAGGAATTTTACCAGCGCGGTTCAGAAGCCACATGCGCTCATCCAATTTCCTTGCAGTAATCATCGTGCGGTACATTTCTAAAGCTTGTTCATCCGTCAGTCCTAATGATTGATGGCGATTTTCAGACATGATTGCCCTCCTTTGATTAACCATGAATTTGTTTTCCGTCAACAGCGAGCGCTGCTTCCCCGATCACTTCGGTTAAAGACGGGTGCGGATGCACGGTCTGGGAAATTTCCCAAGCCGTGGCATCGAGAAGCTTGGCAAGCGCCGCTTCAGAAATCATATTCGTTGCGTTAGGCCCGACGATATGAACGCCGAGCAGATCATCCGTACGTTTGTCGGAGATGATTTTAACAAAACCGGCTGTTTCACCCTCAACGAGTGCTTTGCCGTTATGCTGGAACGTAAACTTGCCGATTTTGACCTCATATCCCGCCGCTTTCGCTTCACGCTCCGTCAGGCCGACAGCAGCGGCTTCCGGACTGGAGTAAATACATGCGGGCACTGCCTGGTAGTTCAATTTCTCCGGCTGCTTGTCCGCCATGTGCTCGACTGCAAGCAAACCTTCAAATGACGCCACATGGGCAAGCTGCATGCCGCCGATTACGTCGCCAATCGCATAAATATGCGACTCCTTCGTCTGATAGAAATCGTTTGTCTTAATGACCCCGTTTTCCGTCTGTATGCTTGTGTTTTCAAGTCCAATATTTGTAATGTTCGCTTCCCTGCCTACTGATACGAGCATCTTTTCAGCACTGAACGTATGCTCACTGCCATCGGCTTCAGCCTTAATAGAAACCTGCTCGCCTGCCTGCAATGTTTCACCCTGAACTTTGGTAGAAACAACAAAGCGCACACCTCGTTTTTCAAGCTCTTTCTGAACCGTTTTCGAGATCTCATGATCCATCGTCGGCAAGATACGGTCTGCATATTCAAGAACTGTCACCTCAACGCCAAAATCGGTCAGCATGGAAGCCCATTCAATACCGATTACGCCGCCGCCGACAATCAGCATCGACTTTGGCAGTTTTTCAAGCTCAAGCGCTTCTTCTGAAGACAGGACAGAAACCCCGTCAATATCCAGTCCGGGCAGTGTCCTCGGTTTGGAGCCAGTGGCAATCAGCACATATTTCGGTGTGATCATCGTATTTTCGCTTCCGTCTTCATGTTCAATTGAGATCGTGCCAGGCTGGGGCGAGAAAATACTCGGTCCCAGAATCCTGCCAAACCCCTGGATGACCTCAATCTTGCCTTGTTTCATCAAATGCTGAACACCGGAATGAAGCGTGCCGACAATGCCTTGCTTGCGGCTTTGGACACGGGCGAAATTCAGCTCTACCGCTGCGGTTTCTACCCCAAATTCAGCTGAACCCTTTGCTTGTTTGAACACTTCAGCACTTTTCAGCAGCGCTTTGGACGGTATGCAGCCGTGATGGAGACAGGTGCCGCCAAGCGCTTCTTTCTCAACGACAGCCACTTTCAGGCCCAGCTGGGAGGCGCGAATTGCAGCGACATAGCCGCCCGGACCGCCGCCAAGAACAACGAGATCATACTCTTTAGCCATAGTTATCAAACTCCTTCTGTACTCCCGGTATCATATATTTTTGCCTGCTCCCTGCCCTGCAGGACACGAAGGGCGCCTTCAGCAAGAGATGCGAGTTCATCCTCGCCGGGAAAAACGAGAATGTCGGCAATCCATGAAATGTTGTTTTCAATCAGTTCCAGGAACGGAGAGGCGTTGTCTAGCCTCCCGGTGAACACAATTGCATCCACTTTGCCTTTCAGGACTGCCGCCATCGCGGCGATTTCTTTTGCAGTCTGATAAGTCATCGCTTCATAAATATCCCGAGCCTGCTTGTCGCCGTCCCTTACGCGTCTTTCAGCTTCGGCAAGATCTGAGGTTCCAAGATATGCGGCAAAACCGCCTTCTTTGGTCACTTTGCGAATCATATCGTCCTTCGTGAATGCACCTGAGAAACACATGCTGATTAGATCGCCTGTTGGCAAGGTTCCTGCACGTTCTGCTGACAGCGGCCCTTCACCGGCATGCCCGTTGTTCACATCGACAACCCGGCCTTGCTGGTGCGCACCGATGGTGATCCCGCCGCCGATATAGACGACAATTAAATTGGCATCTTCATAGTCAAGACCCAGCTCGCGGACTGCTTTGCGGGCAGCTGCTTTTTGGCCCAACGCATGGAAAATGCTCCTTCGGCTAATTTCCGGCAAGCCGGTAATTCTGGCAATGCTGCTCAGCTCATCCACGACGACCGGGTCGACAATAAAGGCTGGGATATGCAGTCCTGCAGATATTTCATTGGCAATCAGGCCGCCAAGATTGGAAGGGTGATCACCGCCAAAACCAGAAGCCAGATCCTGAAGCATGGCTTCATCAACAGCATAGGTACCGCCTTGTATCGGCCTGAGCAGACCGCCTCTCGCAACGACAGCGTCCAGCTTTGACAGGTTGAATCCTTCTGCAGCCACTGCAGTGAGTATCTCTTTCTTTCGTACAGATGCCTGCTCTTTGGCAGCTATTTTTTGGGTTGTTTCTTTATGTAATACAACCTTCTCGACAATGCAGCTTTCATTTTCATACAGGCCGATTGTGGTCAGATCTGTTCTCGGATTGATGACAAGAATGCGAAATGGCTGTTGCATGGCAGCCTCCTCTTTCATTGCTTTTTGAATTGGCCAGCACAATTGCCAGTGCCAGCGAATACAGCTTGCTTTCCGGAGAATCTGCCCGGGAAGGCAGCACAATCGGAACACCGGCTCCGCATACGACAGCGGCCACTTTCGCCCCGGCAAAGAAAATAAAAGATTTGTACAAGGCATTTCCGACTTCAATCGTCGGCACCATCAAAATATCAGCTTCTCCGGCTATTTTGCTGAAAATTCCTTTATGCCTGGCCGACTCTATGGAGATGGCGTTATCAAATGATATCGGTCCGCCAACAAGACAGCCTTTAATTTCCCCGTTTTCCTGCATCAGTGTCAGCTTCGCCGCATCAAGCGTTGACGGGATTGCCTGATTGATCACGTCAACCGGTGCGATCACTGCTACTTTCGGACAGGCAATGCCAAGCGTCTTGGCAACTTGGGCTGCGTGCTCAATAATCTGTACTTTTTCAGCCAGGCCTGGTGCAATATTAATGGCTGCGTCTGTCAGGAATACCGGCTCTGTTCTTCCGGGAATATCAAAAAGCGCCACATGGCTTAGAAGTTCCTGAGTCCGAAGCCCTGCATCCTTATTTAGGATTGCCTGCAGGATTTCCTTTGTGGAAACATTCCCTTTCATGACGATATCGGCCTTCTTGCCGGCAGCCGCTGCCACGGCAGCCTTCGCTTCCAGGCCAGGCGCATGTTCATAAGCCAGAAAGGGACTGTCCGGATCCATACCAAGCGCTTGAGCCATCAACCGCAATTCTCCCTCGTCTCCAGCCAGGATGAAGGAACAAAGCTTTTCATCCAATGCAAGCTTTACAGCCAGCATCGTTTCCCTGTCCAGTGCATTGGCAATTGCAACCGTATAAGCTGGGCCTGCTTTTGCTCTATCTATAAGTCTTGCCAGTTTGTTCATGGTTCGCCCTCTACTTTTCAGACTTATATGAAGATTGTTGCATGTTATCTTTCTCTATTTGGTATTTCTCCATTTTATAATATAAATTACGGATCGATACATTTAATGCCTGGGCAGTTTTCGTTTTATTAAACCCATTCTTTCTGTATGCTTCATCAATCAATTTGCGCTCAAATTGCTCAACCGCATCCTGAAGAGACAAATTGGCCATATTTCCTTGTTCCTCACCGGCAGCAGCCGGCAGAAAATCCGGGAAATGCGCAAGATCCAGCACCCGTTCGCTTTTATCTGCCAGGATACAAGCCTGTTCCAGCTTGTTTTCCAGTTCCGGCAGGTTTCCCGGCCATCTGTGTGACATTAAGGCATTCATTGCTTGTGGGTCAATGGACACCAGACCCATCTGGTATTTACCGTTTAATTTTCTTAGCAGTTTCGTTGTCAGTTCTGTCATGTCTTCCGTTCTCGTTCGCAGCGGCGGGACGAATAGTGGCATGCGGTTCAAATAGTAATACAATGATTCGCTGAACGTGCCTTCGGTGACAGCATGTTCAAGATTGGCTGCCGTTGACACAATAAGCCGGATATCCAGGCTACGACCGTTTTCTTCCATTTCCCCGAGCAGTCTTTCCTGAAGAATGACCGGAAGCAGATCCGCATCCTCAATTAAAAGCGTGCCGGAATGTGCCTGTTCCAATAGACTTTTCTGACTGTTCCGGCCAGGCATGTTTTCGGTCCCAAACAGGCAATGCTCCATCTCCTTGGCTGACAGCGCTGCACATGGCAGGACTGCCAGACGGTTGTGTCTGCGCGGGCTCTCATGGTGGATCGCCCGGGCGAGGCGGCGCTTGCCTGTGCCTCTTTCTCCTCTGACCAGTACAGGAACAGACGTTTTTGAAGCGATACGTGCCTGTTCAACGGGCAGTTTCATCACCGGCGACAGACAGACAATGTCCTTAAACATAAAAGCCGACTCCATGCTTCTGATGATTTGCCTTGACCGTTCAAGCTCTTCGGTCAAAGCCTGGCCAGTATCTTCCCTGACACAAAAAATACCGCCCTTCATCTTACGGTGCAGCAGAACCGGAAAACCCTCCACCTGAAACGTCCTGCCTCCTTGACCAAAATCAGCCTTCAATCCAGCTACGCGGCGTCTTGATTTAAACACTTGCTTATGGCTTGGTGCGAGCGGAGCAACTTCCTGGTTAAGCACTTCTTTCGGCTCCATCCCGGTCATGTTAAAGAAAGCATCATTGGCATACCGGCACACACCATTCTCATCTGTCACGGCATATCCCTCATGAAGCATGCCCAGAAATCCGTCCAGAAGTGATGCAAGCTCGCCAGCTTCAGAAAACTGTTCCATCAGGCTCGTCAACTCATCCATTTCTCTGCAAATGGCCACTGCCCCGGCCAGTTTCTCCTGCTCATCAAAGAGCGGAAAACGTGAAACCAGCCATTTCTCTCCGTTCAGTATGATGCGCTTGCAGCTGATGCCCGGCTTTCTTGATTTCAAAATTTCCGCCAGATCCATGATTTTGTAAAGTTGATCCGTTGTCAGATCCGGCCCCTGCAATTTGCCAAGCTGTTCATTCACAAGCCGGACCTCTCCACGGCGGTCTGCAACCATTAAAGCAGCCGGAAGCCGGTCAAGCACATGTATGAGCGGGAAACCACCCAGCTGCTCCCTGCTTTCCTTATCAAGGAAGAACATGCCAGATGCGGTTTCTATTTCCTTGCCTGAAAGCAGGAGTGTCTCTTCATGTTTGGTCCTTTCCAGTTTGCGCTGCAGCGGCTTGCTTCCTGTCGTTTCAAAAATAATGTCTATATCCCGTTCAAGCCAAGGCTTCCAGTCTGTATCAACAGGGACACCGAATGCAGCTGCTTTACTCTTTTCTTGCAGATTGCAGTCAATGATGGCTGCTACCTCAATCTGTTTCATTTGAAGCAGATGCTGCAAGAGAGAGATTCCTCTTCTTTCCGTTCCGATGATCAGCACTCGGTTCAATAACATCCCCGCCTTGCAACTTTTTTCATATCACTATCATAAATAACCATGCATGAATTAGCAAACTTTTATATGCTTTTTAAGCTAAATCCCATTCTTCGTTTTATTTTAAATATTCATTCTCTTCTTAAATTAATTGACTGTTTTAAGATTTCTGTATGATTTTTCTGCAAACTTTGCTATAATAATGTAAGTTTAACAGGTTCAGAGGAGATTATGCATGATGCGCGTACTTGCAGTTTTGGTATGGTTTATGCCGGGAATTGCGGCTGCCATCGGTGTTAGTTGATGCGTAATGCTCTTTTTGATGAATACAGTCCGTTTTTTCTGCATGCGGGTGTGCAATTTTCTGCCGGTATGATTCTTTTCGTCGGCGGACTCGTTTTCGTGGGCGGCTTTATGGTCAATCGGGACCGCAAGCGAAATAAGGTGCCAGCTCGAAAGTAACAACATGCAAAAAAAACGTTGCCATTTGCTTTGCTAAAACAGGCTTTTCTCTACTAACAGAAGCGCAACAGGGGGATATAGAAATGAAAGTAGCCAAATTCGGAGGCAGCTCCGTAGCCAATGCAGAGCAGATTAAAAAAGCCTGCGACATTGTAAAAAGCGATTCCAGCAGAAAATTTGTTGTGGTGTCTGCTCCAGGAAAGCGCAATAAGGAAGATATCAAAATCACCGACCTGCTTATTGACCTGGGAACGGCCCGTATTGAAAATAAACCGTTTGCAACATACCTTAAAAAGATTGCCGACCGTTATGAAGAAATTATCCGCGATCTCGGTCTGGAACAGTCCCTTTTGGATGATATCATCCAATCTACTGAAGCAGCAACAGAGCTCGATGTATCCAATGAGATGAAATTAGACGCCATCAAAGCGACAGGCGAAGACAGCTCTGCAAAGATTGTCAGCGCCTATTTGAACAAGATCGGCATTCAGGCTTCCTATGTCAATCCGAAAGATGCCGGGATTACGGTAAGCAACGAACCAGGCAATGCCCAAATTCTGCCTGAGAGTTTCCCGGAAATCTATAAACTCCGCGACCGTGAAGGCGTCCTCGTCATCCCCGGATTTTTCGGTTATTCTAAAGATGGCCAGCTCATCACGTTTTCCCGCGGAGGATCAGATATTACCGGTTCGATTGTTGCAGCAGGCGTAAAGGCTGAACTGTATGAGAACTTTACAGATGTGGATTCCGTGTTTTCTGTAAATCCGAACATCGTGGACAATCCAAAAGAAATTTCTGTTCTTACATATAAAGAGATGCGTGAACTTTCTTATGCCGGCTTCTCTGTTTTTCATGATGAAGCACTGATTCCCGCCTTCCAGGAAAAAATCCCGGTTTGCATTAAAAATACCAACAACCCTTCTGCCAAAGGCACCATGATTGTTGCCGAAAAAGAACGGAATGGCAACTGTGTCGTTGGGATTGCCAGCGATACGGAATTTTGCAGTCTCTATGTCAGCAAGTACCTGATGAACAGAGAACTGGGCTTCGGACGCAAACTGCTGCAGATTTTGGAAGATGAACATATTTCTTTTGAACATGTGCCATCAGGAATTGATGACATGTCCGTGATCATCAGAGACAGTGAACTGAACACCGAAAAAGAACAACGCCTTGTCAGCCGCATTCGCGAGGAGCTGAAGGTCGATACGATCAGCATCCGCCGCAACCTGGCTATGATCATGATCGTCGGTGAAGGTATGAAAAGCACGATTGGCATTACCAGCCGAGCAGCCAATGCCTTTGCTGAAGCGCGTGTAAACGTTGAGATGATCAACCAAGGATCTTCAGAAGTATCCATCATGTTCGGAATTGAAGCAGAAGGCATGGAACGAGCCATCCGCTCGCTGTACAAAGCATTTTTTGAAGAAAAATAAACAAAAGACACTGCATGAGAACTTCATGCAGTGTTTTTCTTGTTTGACAGGCAATCAACTTAGAAGCAAGAAAGGACTTGCTTGCCAACCTTATCGTTAGGACGGATGTTCCTATCCTCGTCTCAATAATTAAATTGTAATTAGTAGTTAGTGCTTAGAGCCTTTGCTGCACTGCTACATTGAGAGGTTTCTAGAGTTCTCATTAACAGTTAATGGATTCATCTAAAGATGCTGACTCCATTCAGATTTTACGTTTTGATTGTTCTAATTTTGCGTTCTACTTGGTCAATATATATCATAAAACTGAGAAAAAGGTAACCATAGGATCGTTTGTAGGGAATTCTTGTTGGGAAGAAAATTGAGGATTAAGGTTCTCCTGCATTTAATCCATTTTTCATTAAATAGATAGTTGATGCTACTTCAGGGACATTGAAGCCCTTTACATCCATTAGCAAGCGTTGTATGTTAGTTATTTCATCAAACATCCTTTCCTCAAGGTAGAGTTTCTTAAATATACTATCGCACCAAGTAAAATAAAACACTCCCATGATATAGGAGTTTAATTCTTCTTCTCAATATCAACCTTTGTATTAAAATCTTTCAAAGTCTCTAAAATTTCTTGTCTTTCGCTTCGATTCAATTTTTCCATGTGACCATAACTGGTTACCTCTTTAAGTTTAATGTGTTCTAAGGCAGCACGCTCGCCAATATGTTTTGCATAAAAGGTTTCCAATACACCATTTTCATCCATCTCTTGGATAGCATCATTCAAGAAATTCAAAAGATTTGTATCATCCTTTCTTACTCCGTACCTAAATGTAGAGGAAGAACTAAATTCCCAACCATTAGGGAAATAAAAAGGCTCATTTTGATAACTGTATGTTGTTTCCATTTTATCATCTGAATTCTCAGTAACACTAGGTATAACATCAATTCGTTTAGTGTTAAGTGCAATTTGAGCATCTTCCATATTAGGTAGCGTTATATAAATGATCTTTAAATTATATTTATTTAAAATATATTGGATTACTTCATCATCAAAGTCCTGATATGCTTTAAGACCTTTTATAGTCTGTTTACCTCTACCTATCTTTAATGAAGTAATGCTGTATTTATCATTTAGTGTAACATCCTTTTCTTGTTCTTTACCTTGGGCTTTTTTCGAGTTGTTTTCTTGTTGATCTTCACAAGCAGTTAATAATATAGTAAATAATAAAGCAATAAATAAAATATATTTCCGCATTATCATATTCCCCTTAATTTTCTTGGATTATCTTATTTTGCTTTTTAGAAGTTATTAATCAATACCCGAGTCCATAAAAATGTATAGGATTCTGAGAAGTCATTCTTTTTATATATGATAATCCGGTGATTTCAGCACTCTTCTACAGTCAGCACTAGAGCTAGCAATAATGCCAAACATAGTAAGCTCTTCCTCGTACTATATCCCTTTAATATCTATATTGAAGTACAGTTTTTTCATTGTTACTATACTTGTTGAATAATGGATAGATGACACCGCTTTTGGAATTGATAACAATATCAATAAAATAATCATTCAGAGCATTATAAGTGTATTTTTTCACTTGTTTTCCATTAGCAGATACCTTGACAAAATCATGAATATTGCTTTTATCGCTTATAGCAATGTAGGTATTTCTCTTTTGATCAACTTTTGCTTCATTAATTGTTTTACCTTTTGGTATTTTGTATTTCCAAATAATTTTCCCCTTCTCGGTAACAGCGGTCAGATAGTTACCGTAGCTTAAATAGAGCGTATTGCCTTCAATTGCATGAAGCCTGACGTAATCGTAGGTTTTAATTGTACTGATTGTCTTGCCGTTTTTACGATTTAGAAATACAGCCTTATCATATTCTGTATAGAAAAATGTATCCCCTATAATGTTTCCATAACGAGTTTCTGATTGGTTGACGTTTTTCTTCCAAATCAGTTCTCCAGAAGAGGAGAGCGCATATAGCAGGATGACATCCTTTTTGCCTTCATACTTAGAATAGCCTACTCGTATATATACATTACCTTGCTCATCGTCTTGGAAGATATGATAGTTAAAAACTTTAGACCCTTTGTTTTTGTCCATCTTGAAGATATCTCTAGACCATGCAACTGTTCCGTTTCCATTCCACTTGCTTAAACTTGCAAATGAACCATTATAGTCATAATCAAAGTCATATGCAAATTGATCATTACGGCCAATATCGAGTCCAAATCCATTTTCATCGTAATTTCTTAAGGGAAAGGTAACTGCTTTTCCATTATAGGTAAAACCTTTAGTATGAGTCCTATAATCATATCTAGGTTCATCGTAAAAGAATCCGCCATTAAAACCTAAATATTTTTCTTTTACTCCTTTAGCGATAGTTCTTTGCCATTTCTTCTTATGAGTTTGGTCAAAAGTTTTTAAAGTTCCTTTTGTAGAATCATAAACATATATTTGCCTTTTGCTTTGCTTTGCATCAGACGTAAATAAGCCGAGACCCCTCTCTTTCCATTTCTTAGTGACCTCCCCTCTATCAGAAATAATAACGATATTGGCTAAATCAGCTTTATTAGCTCTGGTGTTGTATCCACAGACTAATGAACCATTCTTATCTACATAAGGATTATAAATTAAATCTCCTTTGAATTTTTGGAACGGTTTTTTACTTACCGCCTCAATGGTCTGCTTAGGTATAAATATAAATAGGCATATTAAAGTTACCATAAATAATAATAAGCTTTTCTTCATAATCAAATCCCCTTAAATGTTTAGGATTATATTACCATATAGACCTATATAAGGGTATATATATTAGGCTAAATGAAGTATATTAGACATAAACCTCATCTGCGAACAGGATACCAGTACAAGGTTTCCTTTCCATTACGGCATATCGCTTCGAGGGAAATTTTCCCAAAAATATCCATTTAGATCACTAATGAGTTCCTTTACACTCATTTTCAAGTACATTTTAAACAAGCGCAGATTTTAGTCATAACTCCGTAATATTCACTTATAAAATTTCGCATCACACAGAAAAACTAATTGCTCATGCATAAACCATTTATTCAATAAAAAAAATCCCCCTATCCACCTTATAACTTCGAGTGAACAAGAGGGATTTTTACCGCATACCATTAGAAAGCTCATCGGTAAATTTAATTAGTCGGTAACTCCATACAGTATCAAATTGTTATAATTCCCTTAGTATCAACGCTTAGGATGCTTTATGCTCCAGTCTCAAACGGTCTGCGACCATCGCAATGAACTCACTGTTGGTCGGTTTGGCTTTAGAGATGCTGACGGTATAGCCAAATAGTGATGAAATAGAATCGATGTTGCCGCGGCTCCAGGCAACTTCTATAGCATGGCGGATGGCCCGCTCCACTCTTGAAGCTGTTGTATTGAACGCTTTGGCAATATCGGGATAGAGCACTTTGGTAATGGAACCGAGCAATTCGACATCATGATAGACCATAGTAATCGCTTCGCGTAAATACTGGTAACCCTTAATATGGGCCGGGACGCCGATTTCATGGATGATGTTCGTTATGCTTGCTTCCAGATCCTTCTTCTTGCGCACGCCGGTTTTCCTGCTGACCGCCTGAATATTCGAAGGCTTGCCCTGGATTTGGCGAATTTGCTCTGCCAGATTGTCGAGATCAAACGGTTTCAGCATGAAATAGGAAGCACCCATGTCGGCTGCTTTTTTCATAACTTCTTCCTGGCCGAATGCTGTCAGCATGATAACATTGGGATACGTGATCCTGTCTTGTCTTCGCAATTTACTCAAAACAGCCAGGCCGTCAATATGCGGCATGATGATATCCAGTATCAGCACATCCGGGTATACTTCATCTAGTAACTCAAGGCAAGTCTGCCCATTATACGCAATACCAATAATCTCAATATCGGGCTGTTCATCGAAGTATGCCTCCATCATCTGAACCAGTTCCCGATTGTCATCCACAAGACAAATTTTAATTTTATCCACCTTTTCGTCCTCCTTATGTAACTGCAGGCTTAATCCTAATAAACGTATTCGACATAAGTATTTTTTATCCTTTTAAAAATAAAGTAAACTTTGGTTTTTTTTTGATATTCTTATGATTGCTCTCTATATTGGCGTTTTTCTCCTTATTTCGTTTTTTTTAGACAAAAGCTTTACACGTTTTGTCGAATCAAAAAGGCTGTCCCCCATATGGGACAGCCTATGCCTTAACTTGCCTTTTTTCTGTTCTTATAAAGATCGATTCCTGCATCCTGGAGCATCCATTCAATGTGAACCCCATAACCGGATGTCGGGTCATTGACAAACACATGCGTTACTGCTCCGATCACTTTTCCATTCTGGATAATTGGGCTTCCGCTCATGCCCTGGACGATCCCGCCTGTCTGTTTCAGCAGTTTCGGATCGGTAATTTTGACGACCATCCCTTTGGTCGCCGGGAATTTTTGCGGAATGCTGCTGACGATTTCTACGTCAAACGCTTCGACTTTTTCATCTTTTACCACAGTTAGAATTTGCGCAGGCCCTTCTTTTACTTCATGAGAGAGGGCAATTGGAAGCGGTTTGTCGAGCTTGCCATTTTCCAGGTCCTGGTTCAGCTTGCCAAAAATCCCGAACGGACTATTTTTGGTAATGGAACCAAGCTGTTTGTCGGCAATTGAGAACTTTGCCTGTTTTTCCCCGGGATGCCCATGGTCGCCTTTTTCAATTGCCGTGACGGATGAACGGACAATGGTCCCTTCACCAATTTCAATTGGTTTTTTCGTGTCCATATCGGAAATGACATGGCCGAGCGCGCCGTATTTCTTGGAGTTCGGCTCATAAAAGGTCATGGTGCCGATACCTGCAGCAGAATCGCGGATATACAGTCCAATTTGGTAGGCTTTTTCATTCTTGGCTTTCTCAGGTTTTAAATCGGTGGTAATCGTGTCTTTGCCCCTTTTTACAGTCAGCTTGAGCGGCTTGCCCTTTTTGCCCGCCTCGTCAACAAAAGGCTTCACTTCTTCCAAGTGACTGATTTCCTGGCCATCGATTTTTAGGATAATGTCACCTACCTTGAGACTTGCTGCTTCCCCAGGGGATGTCTGTCCATTTTCTCCATTAACAAGATGATGGCCGACAACAAGAACACCAAGCGTTTGCAGCTGCACGCCAAGTGACTGGCCTCCGGGAATCACTTTAATGTCAGAAGCCGCTTTTCCGTTTACATGCCTCGCTCTTCGCTCTTGCTTCTGAACTGCTTCATTTGCAGTTCCCTGCACATAAAAGTCATCCTGACTGACCGTAAAGCCTTTGTTCGTAACGGCCGGTCTGCTGCTTGCAGCCGTCTGATCAACAGCCGGCAATGACAGGATCATGAACAATAACATAAAAAGCAGGGCTCTGGCCAAGATGTGCATGTTTTTTTTCTCGTCCATTCATTCACTCTCCTCATCCTGACCCATTAAGATTTCTTTTTTCTATAACGTTAACTTGACCTGAAAGCAGTCAAAATAAACTGGTGCATCATTTCCTTTTCCGGCATATAAAAAAGAACCAGAACATGATTATGTTCTGGTTCTTCGTCTTATTCTATCCGGTTATTTTCGTTTGAAAGTATTGGCAAGCTCCAGCATTTCCCGGGCGTGCACTTTGGCAGTTTCTGTCAGAGCTGCACCGGTGATCATCCGGCTCAGTTCCTCGATTTTTTCCTCGACGGACAGCTCCTGCACATTCGTTGCCGTCCGTTCTTTTTTCTGCACTTTGCGGATCAGCTTATGGGTATCGGACATCGCTGCAACCTGTGGCAGATGTGTAATGCACAGAACCTGAGAAGCCTTGGATATCTCAAATATCTTCTCGGCAATGGCCTGTGCCACCCGGCCGCTTACACCCGTATCCACTTCGTCAAAGATCACACTTGTGACACCCTGATGCTTGGCAAATATATTTTTTAGCGCCAGCATGATCCGTGACAGCTCGCCTCCTGAAGCGACCTTATTCAGCTCTCTGAGCGGTTCGCCCGGATTGGCCGATATCAGGAATTGGATCTCATCGAAACCGTCTTCGTGCAGATGAAGCTGGCCATTCAGAAGGGCTTCCATATTTCGTTCATCGCTCTCATACAAATCCGGTTTAAAGCCAATTTCGAATTTAGCTTTTTCCAAATAAAGCCCCTTTAATTCCTTCAAAATATCTTTTGTCAAAGAAGCGGCAAGTCCTGTACGGATCTCATGAAGCTGTTTGGCTTCAAGGTACGCATCCTGCTGTACTTCACGTATTTGGGTTTCCAGCTTGCTCAGATGAAATTCCTTATTCGTGATCTGTTCGATCTCCTCTTCAATCTTCGCCAGGTATTCGAGCATGTCATTCACACTTGAACCGTATTTACGTTTGAGCCGATTGATTTCGTCAAGCCGCGCTTCAATGTCATTCAGCCTGCCTTCGTCAAACTGAAGCTGGTCACTATAGCTGCGCAGGTCAAAGGACAGCTCTTCAATCAGATAATAAGCGCCGGTAAGTGCTTCTGATTTTTCTTTAATGAAGGCATCCACATCACTTTGCTCCTGAAGTGCCTGTTCAGCAATTCGCACCCACTCGATCCCGCGCTGTTCACCGTACAGGGCATTGTATGCCGTCTGCAGGCTCTGATGCACCTTCTCGAAGTTTGCCAGCTGATTGCGTTCCTGTTCCAGCTGAATATCCTCATCCAGTGTAAGTTCTGCCTGCTCCAGCTCTTTTTTCTGAAATTCAAGCAAATCAAGCCGATGGGTCATTTCCTGTTCATTGCGGCTCCAGTTTCTGTGCATGCCTTTCAGCTCATTCAGCTTTTTATAAAGCTTCGCATATTCTTCTTTTGTTCTGGCCAAAGCTTCCGGCTTGTACAGGTCAAGCAGCTCAATATGATGCTCAGCATCCATCAGTGACTGGGTTTCATGCTGGCTGTGCACATCAATCAGCGTGCGCCCGAATTCCTTTAATATGGCAAGCGTCACCAATTTGCCATTTACACGGCAAATGCTCTTGCCTGCTGCAGTGATCGTCCGCTGCAGGACAGCCATGCCGTCTGTAATATCAATCCCGTACATGGAACCGGCTGCGTAAATCGGATGCTTCTTGTCTTCAATAAGGAAAAGTCCTTCGATTT
>Ga0153921_1000335_pt1 | contig 27755 bp, 25 predicted proteins | sample TSNJ005MetaG_FD_104691 | JGI IMG/M metagenome (GOLD analysis project Ga0153921, IMG submission 104691) | Attine ant fungus gardens microbial communities from New Jersey, USA - TSNJ005 MetaG | ecosystem: Host-associated > Fungi > Mycelium > Unclassified | place: USA: New Jersey, Brendon T. Byrne... | reverse complement strand
GAGGAAGCCAGACGGATCTATCTGGCTGCCTGAAATGGAAAAAGAACCGTAGGGCAAACGGGGTTAGCTCGTTGATACTTGCGCCGTTAGGCGCATTGAGCGAGAAGCCCCCACTTCAAGCCGCCTGGCTAAGTGGTGGGAGTGTGTCACTAAAAGGGATTTTCCAACATCTCCCTGGATGCTTCCAGGTCGTGCGTCTTGATGGAGGACAGGCTGACCCGTTCGATCAGCCCTCCCTGCTCCAGCATTAGCCTGGTTAGCCTGGATGTGCTTAACTTATAGCCGCGAACCGGCTCCCCCTTTTTCCCTTTCGTCACTTCTGAGCGTTCATAGTTACCGTTTTGCAGGTTCACTTCTAAGTTTGTCGAGTCATGCTGGTGTATGGATGGCTCCAAATCAAAACCCATGCGCCTGATCACCTCCCCGGCAAGGTTGTTGTAGGCATTCATGAGTTCTTCCGCCGTGTATTTGCTGACATAGGCTCGTATTGCGCCAGTACCAGTAATGCCTGAGATGGAATGAAAGCGTTGTCAGCCCGCTTGTCAGAAAATAATTCCACAAATAAATCGATGATACCTAATTGAAACATTTCTTTTAAAACTTCGTCTGTGAATCCCCCAAGGGCAAATGAAATTCGGTCTATCTCACCTTTTTTAAGCTGCTCCAGGATCTTAGGGGTGTTTTTCGTATACAGTTTCATACTGGACACAATTGAGTATCCGACACGTCTTTGTCTAAATACTTCCTGGTTGGCGTATCGGGAAAGTTTAAATACGCTTTTGCGTGTCTCGCGCAATAACCAGTTCCTCGTTTGTGGGAATCACAAAAATCTTAACTCTGGAATTTATGCTTGAAATAAGCCGGGCATCATCGGCGCATTCTCTGTTTCTTTCCAAGTCAAGAACAATGCCCAACCCCTCCAGACCGGCTAGTGCGCTTTCGCGGATTAGTGTGCTGTTTTCGCCAATACCAGCCGTAAACACGATGGCGTCGAGTCCACCCATGGCAAACGTATAGGCTCCAAGATATTTCTTGATGTGGTAGCACAGTACATCAATAGCAATCTGAGCGCGCGCGTTTCCTTTCTCAGACTGTTCCTCAATGTCTCGCAGGTCGGGACTGACACCGGACATTCCCATCATTCCTGATTGCTTGTTTAGCAGCGCGTCAATCTGTTGGGCGTCCATATTCTCCTGTAACATCAAGAATGGCAGAATCGCCGGATCAATAGCGCCGCTGCGCGTCCCCATCGGGAGCCCTTCAAGCGGCGTAAATCCCATTGAGGTATCAATGCTTTTACCATTTTTAACCGCGGCAATGGACGAACCATTCCCCAAATGACAAGTGATAACGCGCAGCTGTTCCAATGGCACGCCAATTTCCTCAGCAGCTATGCTGGCAACATATTTATGCGAGGTTCCATGGAAACCATATCTCCGGATACGATGCTTCTCGCATAATTCATGAGGCAGGGCATAGGTGTATGAATATTGAGGTATTGTTTGGTGAAATGCCGTGTCAAACACAGCGACTTGGGGAATATGTTCTCCCAACACCTTAGAGCATGCCTCAATACCCATTATTGCTGCCGGATTATGCAGAGGCGCCAACGGTATCATGGAACGAATTGTATCCAATACCTCAGCAGTAATCAGAACCGATTCTGTAAAAACGTCGCCGCCATGAGCAACCCGATGCCCCACCGCGGTAATATCCTGAAGGCTCTTCAGCACTCCATGTTCGGACGAGATAAGACTATCAATAACCACCCTCATGGCTACTTCATGGTTTGGCATTGATATTTCCCTATTAATATTTTCTTTTCCGGGTACTTTTTGATTCAGCAGACCATCAATGCCGATACGTTCGCATAAGCCCTTTGCGATAACGGCGCCACGCCCCATGTCAAACAATTGATATTTTAGCGATGAGCTTCCACTATTGATTACCATTATGATCATATTTACAGCCCTACCTTTACATGCATTTTATAAACGACTCCCGCAACATCCGGGCGGCAGCTTCCGGCGCCGCAAAATTGACAAACACCCCGGTTCCCATCTCCAGCGCGGCCGGCACCAACAGCTTCGGCGTTATCTCCATAAACCAATGGTAGCCCTCTCTGTAGGGGGCGTTTATCGGGGCGGTGGTTATTACTGTGTTGAAGGACGGTTTTTCCAGACAGTCCATCATTGCGCGCAAATAAGTCTTTATCAATACCGCCAATTCTTGTGCCTGCACGTCATCCATGTCGCCAAAGTGTTCCTGGTGTTTCAGCGGCACAATCCATGCGTCATAGGCAAAGCGCGAGGCATAGGGGCAGACGATTGCGAAATGCTTTCCTTGATGGATAAGCCTCCGGCCATCCGGATCGTCCGCCAACAGGTCGCAGACGGCGCAGCGTCCCTCTCTCTGATAATACTCCGGCAAGCCGTAGTTTTCCGTGTTTTCAAAGGGCAGAGCTACGATCTGACTGTGGCTGTGCAGCAACGACGCACCCGCATACATGCCGCTGTTTTTATAGATGTGGATATATTTAAAGCGCTTATCCGCGGACAGCGCAAGGTAGCGTGCCCGTTCCAATTGCAGCACGGAGAGGATGTGCTCCGGCGTCAATTCATATAGCTCTTGGTTATGCTGAGGTGTCTCCACCACCACCTCATGCCTGCCAAAGCCATAAGCGGATTTTAAGAAGCCTTTTTGCTCCGGCTCAAAGGTTCCATCCGTATCGAAAGCGGAGAACTTGTTGGGAATAACACGCGCCAGCCATCCCGGCCCGTTCGCCGCGGAATGGGGCTTGCGCACCGCATCTATTTCCTCGGGCGTGTATTCCTCCCTGCCCTCACAAAACGGGCAGGTGTCGGCGCTATTACTAAGCGTGGCGCCAATTTTTGAGATAGGGAAATCGCTGGGGCGCATTGCCCGGCCCGGTGCCACCGAAACCCAGCGCTTCTTTACATGGTCATACCGCAACTCATTGTCCATATCCGGCACTCCTTTCAACGGATCCTACAGTCAACAGTTATATAATACGATAATGGGTTTATTCAACTTTCAACAGCATTGCGTTACCTTGCGCGGCGCCGCTGCAAATACAGGCTATCCCCAATCCGCCGCCCCGGCGGCGCAATGCGCTGATTGCGTGCATAACGATTCTCGCGCCGCTGGCTCCCAGCGGATGCCCCAAAGCAATAGCGCCTCCGTCCACATTGACTATATCCATATTCCATCCCCCTATGGCGGCGCTGATGAGCGTTACGGCGGCAAACGCCTCGTTTGCCTCTATAACATGAACGTCATCAATGGTCAGAGCATGCTTTGTCAGCAGCTTTTGTGCGGCGAGGCCCGGTACGGTAGCGATATATTTCGCCTCTTGGGACACCTCTTCATGGCCCAGTATGGTGGCCAAAACCGGCAGGCCCATTTCACGGGCCCTGCTTTCCGCCATTAACACCAGAGCGGCCGCTCCGTCATTGACGCCCGGCGCGTTGCCCGCGGTAACTGTTCCGTTTTCCATATAGATGGGGGACAGCTTGGCAAGTGCTTCCATTGTGGTGTCGGGACGTGGCGCTTCGTCGCATTGGATCAACCGAACATTATTTTTCTCCCTGATTTCTACCGGGGTAAGCTCCTCATCCAACAGGCCGTTTTTCATGGCATCCCCGGCGCGTTGCTGGCTGCGAAGCGCCCATTCATCCTGCGCTTTCCTGCTGACGCCATATTCCGCACTCACCTCCGAGCCGTGTATCGCCATGTGCCGGTCATAGAAGGCGCACCACAACCCGTCATATAACATCAGGTCGACCGCCCCGGCATTCCCCATGCGTGCTCCCCAGCGTTGCTGAGGAAGCGCATATGGCGCGTTGCTCATGCTTTCCATACCGCCGGCCACTACCAAACCGGCCTGACCCAGACGGATCTGCATATCGCCCAATGCGATCGCCGACATGCCGGAGCTGCACACCTTATTGAGGTTGAGCGCGACGGTTTCCCACGGTAAGCCGGCTTTTCTGGCAGCCTGACGGGCGGGTATTTGTCCGCATCCCGCGCTCAGAACCTGCCCCATGTACACATATTCAATCAATTCAGGAGAAACGCCAGCGCGGCGCACAGCCTCCCGAATGGCGATGCCGCCCAGCTCGACGGCGGAACAATTTTTTAATGCGCCGCCAAATTTGCCGAAAGGCGTTCTGGCCATTCCTACTATTACGGTATGTTCCAAAATCACGACCTCCTTAATCTCCGATTCATTTTAAAGTCACTGTATAGCTTGACGCATCTGCCATAATTTTGGAAAGAATTCAAGGCGCGCCGCTTTATGTCTGCGTGGGCGCGCCTTGAAGGCTCGAACCAAAAAGCTGATACTTATTTCGGCGCCATGCGAACCGCACCGTCAATGCGAATGGTCTCTCCATTCATATAGCCGTTTTCAACAATAAACTGTGCCAAGGCGCCGAACTCCTCCGGGTCACCAAGACGCTGCGGGAATGGAACCTGCTTGGACAGGGAGGCAATGACTTCCGGAGGCAGGGTATCCGCCATAGGAGTCAGGAAGGTGGAAGGTGCGATGGTGCATACGCGAATGCCGCTGCGGGACAAATCACGGGCCGCGGTCAGCGTCATGCTGACGATGCCGCCTTTGGAGGCCGAATAGGCCGTCTGCCCGATCTGGCCCTCAAAAGCCGCGGCCGACGCCGTGTTGATGATGACTCCACGGTCTTCGTTCTCGCCAGCCTCGTTCTTGTTCATTTCCCATGCGGCCTTGCTCAGTACGTTAAAGCTGCCGACCAGGTTGATATCAATAACCTTTTTAAAGAAATCCAGAGAGATGGGGCCTTCCTTACCGATGATTCGTTTCGCGGGCCCGATGCCGGCGCAATTGATGAGGATATGTATGGCGCCGAATTTTTTGACAGCGGCCTCGCACAAAGCGGTGGCGTCAGCATCAGAGGTGACGTCGGTTTTAACAAAGAGGCTGCGGTCGCCAAGCTCCTTTTCAATAGCCTTACCGCGTTCTTCGTTCAGGTCGCAGATGACCACATTCGCGCCTTCCTTGTGGAAACGGCGCACGCAGGTTTCGCCAAAGCCCGACGCCCCGCCGGTAGCGATCATGGTTTTTCCTTTAATTTTCATGTAAGAGTCCTCCTGAGATATAATTTTTTTTTATGGTTTTGCTTTAATCAACCTTTACTACGACGCAGTCGCCCTGAGCCAACCCGCCGCATATGGTGGAAACACCGTAGCCTCCGCCGTTGCGGCGCAGCACTTCAATCGCGTGCATCGTGATCCGAAGTCCGCTGGCGCCAACCGGGTGTCCGATGGCAATAGCGCCGCCGTCCACATTAGTCATGCCGCGAAGCCGTTCGGTCAGAGCCGCGTCTCCGTCGCCCAGAATTTTGGTAGACACAAGCGGCATTGCGGCAAATGCCTCATTGATCTCGATTACCGACAAATCCTTGAGACCCAGACCGGTCTTATCCAGCGCCTTTTTCATCGCCACAGCCGGAGCTACGGCAATTTCGCGCGGCTTGGTGGCGATACTCACCACGTCCATCAGGGTAGCCAGCGGCTGGATGCCCAACTGTTCGGCCTTCTCACGCGTGGCAATCATGATGCCTGACGCGCCCGTGCCGAGTCCGGGCGAGTTGCCCGCGGTCATGGTGGGGCTGCCGTAAATCGTGGGGAGCTTTGCCAGCTTTTCGACGCTGGTGTCCGGGCGCGGATTGGCGTCCTTGTCAAACAGAGCCGGGGGGTTCTTCTTTCCTTGCGGAATCTCGAGTGGGAAAACCTCGTTTTTCAGGTAGCCCTTTTCCAATGCCTGCGCATAAAGCTGCTGGCTGCGCACAGACCACTCGTCCTGCATTTCGCGGGAGACATCATATTCCAACGCCACCTCGCCGGCGTCCACAGCCAGTACGCTGAAGCCGGGAATCCCAAAATTGAACAACATGTCCACCAGTTTGATATCGCCTATACGGCTGCCGTTCCAGCGATATTGAGGCGGCACATACAGTGCTACCCGGCTCATGTTGTCAACGCCGAGGGCAATACTCACATCGGCTTCGCCGAGCATCACATTTCGCATCGATTGCTGAAGCGCCGTTGTGGAGGAGCAGCATGCCCGGTCAATGTTGTTGGAAAGCGTCTCGTCCGGAAGTCCGGCGCGGAGCAGGGCCTGACGCGCGATGATATCGGTTTGGGTAACCGCCTCGCCAAACATGCACAACCCCAGATTCACATCGTCTACGTCTGAATTTTCCACGCCGGTGCGTTTCACAAGCTCCCGGATGACCCATTCTGCCAATTGGGAGCTGGGTACGTCCCTGCAAACGCCGCCGAATTTGTCAAAAGGGGTGCGAGCGTAACCGATAACTACAATATCCTTGCCGTTTCTCATATTTTTCCCTCCTAGTTAAATTGTTATAGTGTTATAGTGGTTTCAAATTGATTATTGCAGCGCTTCCACGATAATGGCCATGCCCGGGCCGCCGCCCGCGCAAAGGGTTGCGCAGCCGTAACGCTGGCCACGGCGCCGCAGCTCCTGTATCACCATCAGAATTAGCCGAGCGCCCGTGGAACCCACGGGATGTCCCAGCGAAATGCCGGAGCCATTCACATTTACCTTGTTTAAATCCAGCTTCAGCTCCCGGTTGCACGCGATAACCTGGGCTGCAAACGCCTCGTTGATCTCCCACAGGTCAATATCCTCGATTTTGAGATTGGCGTATTTGAGCGCCTTGCGGACGGCGGGCACCACGCCAATCCCCATTACCTTGGGATCCACGGCCGCCGAGGCCGATGAAACGATGCGCGCCATCGGCTTGAGCTTCAATTCGTCCGCCTTGTCGGCGCCCATGACGATCAGCGCGGCTGCGCCGTCGTTCAATGCGGAGGCGTTGCCCGGCGTCACGGTTCCGCCCTCTTTAAAAGCGGGCTTGAGCGCAGCCAGGCTCTCCTTGGTAATGTCGCCGCGTGGGTGCTCGTCGGTGTCAAAGACAGTTACCTTACCCCGAGATTTAATCTCGACCGGAACGATATCATCCTTGAACTTTCCGGCCTGGATAGCCGCAACGGCACGGTGCTGGCTTTCCAAGCTAAAATCGTCCTGCTCCTCGCGGGAAATGCTGTACTTCTCGGCCAGATTTTCGGCTGTAATTCCCATATGATAGCCGTTATACGGATCAATGAGAGCATCCCAGAATAAGCTGTCGTGCAGAGTATCGGAACCCATCCGGTATCCGTTGCGCCCCTTGAGCAGCAGGTAGGGTACATTGGTCATGCTTTCGATGCCCACAACGGCGCCGATGTCAATTTTGTTCAGCATGATTTCCTGACTGAGGATCTCGGTAGCGCGAATGGACGACGGGCATTGCTGGTTTATAGTGGCTCCCACCGTTTCCACCGGACAACCGACCCCCAACGCAATCTGACGCCCGGGATTGCCCTTGTTGCCGGCTTGATAGACATTGCCCGCCAGCACCTCTTCAATCTGTTCCGGTTTTACACCGGCCTTTCCCATGGCACCCTTGAGCGCAACAATTCCGAGTTCAACGGCTGTTTTGTTTTTCAGCGAACCGTTGAAGTCTCCGATAGCGGTGCGCGCGCCTCCCACAATTACTACATCTCGCATGTGTTTCTCCTCCTTTTATCTGCCTTTGAATTGAGCTTTGCGCTTTTCCACAAACGCGTTGACGCCCTCGGTCTCATCCTCTGTTGAGAACAGGAATTGGAAAGCCTGCTGCTCATACTCTAATCCCGACCGCAAATCGGTATACATGGACTGATTTAAACATGCCTTGAGCTGGCGCATGGTGACAGGCGCTTTAGAAGCCAGATCCACGGCCAGCGAACGGGCGGCTGTCATCAGTTCATCCTTTTCGACCACTTGGGTTACAAGACCGATTTTCAACGCGGTGTCGGCGTCAATCGGGCTGCCGGTCAAGGCCATCCGCTTTGCCCAGCCGATGCCTACCGTGCGGGCCAGACGCTGGGTGCCTCCCGCTCCCGGAATCAGAGCCAGGTTGATTTCGGGCACACCAAAAGAGGTGCCTTGCGTGGCGATTCGCACATCGCAGGAAAGCGCGAGCTCGCAGCCACCGCCCAGCGCAAACCGCGATATCGCTGCAATTACCGGCTTACTCAGCCCCTCTATGCGGTTCATCAGCGTATGGATAAGCTTCGCGAAGCCTCCCGCCTCCAAATGGCTTAATCCGGCCATGTAAGCGACATCGCCCCCGGCCACGAACGCCTTCTCGCCTCCGGTGAGGATAACGCAGCGGATTTCATCGTCCTGTTCCACAACGTCCAATAGCTGCAACAGCTCGTTAGCCATCTCCGCGTTGATCGCGTTCAGTTGCTTTGGCCGGTTGAATGTGATGGTGGCGACTCCTTGATCCTTTTCAAACAGCAAGGTATTGTACTTCATGGTATCTCCTTTCTTTTTTCAAAATGATTGCGAGTCTAATTAGTTTCTTGACGCCTGTCCTTATATACAAGCAAAACCTGTGCCAATGTTGGACTTCACTCTTCAAAACTCAGGCTTTCGTGATTATTATGCCGCGACATAAGATATAAAAATAAGATATAAAAAGATATAAAACAACCTCGATACGCAACCAGCCGCACGTCTGAGCGTTCACAAATGGTCTTTTGGGTTCAGCGCGTGTCATATCTGGCATATTTATGATTCGCGATCTGCATGAGCAGGAACAAAGTGCCTGCGGCACTCTCAACTCCCCTGCCCCTCACTCATGAGGGGTTTTTAGGGTTTCTTCTTGTCGCTTGTTATTGTAAAATGTTCTTATGCATTGTAAAAACATTCTCCAAACTATTTTTTCAGACCACTTTGAATACATCCAATACGTCCTTCGCCCTGACAAAAATGTTATGGATAACATCTAAAAAAGACTGCCATATGCATAAGCAACGGCAGTCCTGGAAATACGGATACAATACAGCTCACTCAATTAGATCAAACTTTTTCATCATCCGGTACAGCGTACTTTTCGATACGTTGAGTATCGCGGCGGCATCCTTACGGCTTCCGCCGCACTGCTTCAGTACCGCCACAAGATGGCTTTTCTCCGCGTCATCGATTTTCGACTGCATCCCCATGCCGAACGTCTCCTCCTCCGGATGTTTGTTCTTCCAGTGCAACGGCAACGGAAAATCTCGCGTTTTCAGACGCTGTGTCCGGCAGAAGTTCATTGCGGATTCAATCGCGTTTGTCAACTCGCGAATGTTCCCGGGCCAATCGTAACCCAGAAGCAGCTCCATAGTCTCCGGTTCGATGCCCTGGACCGTCTTTTTCAGTATCGCATTCAGATTCCGGATGGTGTGGTTCGAGATGGCGGGGATGTCTTCCGCGCGCTCCCGCAGCGGCGGAATATGCAGGTTGATAATGTTAATCCTATAGAAGAGATCCTCGCGGAACTGGCCCTTGGCGACCATAGCCGCAAGGTCCCGGTTTGTGGCCGCAATCACCCTGACATTAATGAGAATGGTGGTTTCCCCGCCCACGCGCTCGATCTCTCTCTCCTGCAAGGCGCGAAGGATCTTCGCCTGCATCGACAGGGGCATGTCCCCAATCTCGTCCAAAAAGATTGTACCGTTGTTTGCAAGCTCGAATTTCCCCATTTTACCGCCCTTGCGCGCGCCGGTAAACGCGCCGTCCGCATAGCCGAACAACTCCGACTCGATGAGCGTGTCTGGAATCGCGGTACAGTTCACCTTGATAAAAGGCTTGGAAACGCGATCCCCATGGAAATGAACCGCCCGCGCGACCAACTCCTTCCCGGTACCGCTCTCGCCGGTGATCAAAACAGACGACGGGGATTTGCTGATCTTCAATATATTGCGCTTCAGTCTGCTCACGGATGCGGAATCGCCGATAATTCGGTTAATCCCGTCCATGGGATGAATTTCCTTGTTGTAGTCGTCCCTGTAAGTGTTGAGCTCCATTATGGATCGCTCCAGTTCAAGCTGGATGTCTTTGATCTGCATGCGCTCAATCAGGTTCGCGTACTCGTCGCCGAATTTCCGGTTGACGTCCTGCGAGCTTGTGCTGAAGTACCGGGCGACCACGCCGGCAAAGGTATTGTCCTCAAAATAGACGGGATAGCGCGACGCGATGTAACTGTGCGTTTTGAGGCTAAAGCTCTGAAACATTAAATACGTTTGTGTTTCGAACACGCGCTTGATTTCGGGATCAAACTCAAATTCCTCGTAATGCAGTCCGACCATGCTCTCAGGGCTTCGCTTGTTGTACTTTGCGAACGATTCGTTGACAAATTGAACTACCCCGTTCTTATCAATAAACAGGATTCCCTCATATGGGTGCTGCAGCAGAACCCGTAGCCCCTCGTAGGTATTCCAGGCGATCTGCCTGTTCTTGACGTCGTCCATAGCCGACCTGCCTCCTTTGGTTTATAATCCCCCGGGGCGCGAAGAATGTCCGGTGTTTCAGTTTTAAACCCCTGGGGTTCATGCTTGACCCGCAACGACGAATCCGCCTCCGAGATACATAGTGCGTTTATGCGAACCCCGATCCCGTAAAGGCAGGCCTGCCGGGGCTTCTGTGTGATGTAGCCGCCGCCTCGTGGACATTGGCATGATTTTTGCTTCTTCAAATACATCAGCATTAGGTTTTGGCCAAAACCAGCACATATTCGGAAATCCGGGAAACGCCTTTGATTATATTATACTTGAAGCGTCCTCCAAACGCAAGCGTCCTGTTGTTTATCGTCGCCTCGGCGCCGGTAGCGGCCGTGGTTCTGCGCAACCGCGTTTGATTTTCGTTTAGAAAGGAGTAATTTAAGATGAAAACAGATTTACCTACCTTGAACAAGCTACGCGAAATTAATGATACATACCCACGTGTCAGCGCTGTGGAAGCATACAAACGGGAGGGGCGCAAGGCGCTCGGATGGCTTTGCAGCTACGTTCCCGAGGAACTGCTGTACGCAGCGGGTACGTTGCCTGTCCGGCTCACCGGCTACCACAGCGAACAGAATTTAAGCAGCGCGACCGCAAAGTTGAACGAGGGCATCTGCACTTTCGCGCGGAGTTGCCTGCAAACGGTAATAGACGGAGACACGGACTATTACGACGGCTTCGTCGGCGCAAACTGCTGCGACCATACGCGGCGCCTGACGGAATTCCTTGATTACCACAAGACCGCATCTCCGTTCAACGCCATCATCAATCCTCCGTTGAAGATGACGGACGACTCCGCATTGTTCTTCACGCAGGAGCTCATGCAATTAAAGGAAAAACTGGAGACATTCACGGGCAGCCCTATAACCGATGAAGCGTTGTGGGACGCCATTGAGCTGCATAACGAAACGCGAGCCCTCGTTCGTCGCCTTTATGCACTGCGCAAACAAGACCCGGCGCCGATAAGCGGAGCCGAGGTGCTGGAGGTTATGAACGCCAGCTATATTATGCCAAAACCGGAATTCAATTCGCTTTTGTCCGAACTGCTTACCGAGTTGGAATCCCGCTCCCCCGCTCCGACTGTTCGGGGCGGCCCCCGCCTGATGGTGCTCGGAAGCCCGATGACAAATCCCGCGGTCTTCCGGGAAATCGAAGAAATGGGCGCGCAAATCGTCATGGAGGAGATGTGCACGGCGGGCCGCCACTACTGGGACGATGTGCGCATGGACAACAAGGCCGGAGACCCGGTTCACGCCCTCGCCGACCGATATCTGACGAACTTTCCATGCGCGCGCATGATCCCCACCACCAGCCGGTTTGAACACCTGTTGAAGTGCGCGGAGGAGTGGAACGTCCACGGCGTGATAAGCGCCAATATCCGTTTCTGCACGCTTTATATCTACGATATACCGATCCTTCGCGATGTGATGGAGCAGGCAGAAATGCCGCTGCTGGAGCTAAACATGGAATATAATGAAGGCGGAAAGGGTCAGTTCCGGACACGCATCCAGGCATTTCTTGAAATGATTGCAACGCAGGGAGGGAAAGCACATGCTTAAGATGAAACCATTTAGCTGGGACACGATCGATGGCGTAATCGCCGGCTTCGAGGGTCGTTATGCCCATAAATCGAAAAAAGGCGCACCCAAAAGCGACCTGATCTTTTACAAGTTCTGGATGACATATTTAAAGAATCTGCGTCACGCGCATGAAAACGGCAAGAAGATCGTGTTTCATACCACCAACGTCCCAAACGAGATTCTCTACGCATTCGACATAGCGCCGGTACATATACAGGTTTCGCTGGGTATCTCATCAATCTCCGGCACTCAGCAAACGGCTTTAAACACGCCGCTCGCCATGGGCATGACGCCGGAGATGTGCTCGTTGTGCCGTATTCCGCTCGGGTTTTTCGCGGAAGGCATCTTCCCGCCACCCGACGCATTTATCGGCAATCTGGCGGTGTGTGATTACATCGTTAAGAATGCGGATCTGGTCAACCATTTCTGCGGGTGCCCAACGTATACGATCGAGAAGCCTTACCTTTACAGCCCTAATGGCGTCGCGTACATGGTCAAGCAGTTTGAAGAGGTTATTGAATTTCTGGAGCAGGTTACCGGCTCCAAGCTTAATTATGACCGCCTTGAGGAAACCATCTCCTACGCCCGCCAGGTAGAATCGCTGCACCGCAGCATCAATGAGCTGCGCAAATCGCGTCCAACCCCAATGAACAGCCGGAAAGGGCCGGAGCTGCAGCTGGCGGACTTCTATTTCACCGGCACACCGCTGGCGGTGGAGTACTACCAATGTATTTACGAAGAATGCGCCCAGCGCGTCGAGAAGAAAGAGGGTGCCATCCCCAACGAGAAATACCGGCTTTTGTCCCCCTACTATTTCCCGACGTATGGCTGGGATCTGGTGGATCATCTGGAGAAAAAATGGGGCGCAATCAACGTCATGGAATTGTTTTTCTCCCCCTGGTCCGACTTGGACTTCAAGCCAAAATCCCCTTTGGAGGCTCTTGCGAAGAAATACTACGAGCACCCGATCACAAAGTTCCAGAACGCGCCGATCGATGTTCTGATTCAGGAGATCATCCGCGAGGCTCGCGAGTACTCTGCGGACGCCGTGCTTTGGTGGGCGCACCGCAGCTGCTCCCATATGCTTGGAGCTATGTGGTCCATAGATAAGGCCATAACTGAACAAATCGGCATCCCGATCCTGCGAATCGACGAGGACTATGCTGACCCGGTCATTGAGCCGATCCCTAAAATGATAGATAAAATTGATATTTTCTTTCAGATGCTGGAGACGTCCGGCAATATCTGAGCTTGATGTACATTATTTAATGCGCAAGGTGCCGGTACCAAACTGTCTAATCCCTGATCTAAAAAATTAACCACATTGATAGGAGGTAATGTAATGATAACTTTTGGTAAATTGGAGCCGCATTTCCCACAGTCACAATGGAATCTCGTCACGGTGCTGGAGCACCAGGCCAAAGCGCGGGGCGACAAGACCTTTCTGCGCTGGACCGATGCGGGAGTCCCCGTAACCTTTAGCAAGGCGAACCAGCTGGCGAACCGCGTCGCACACGGCTTGCTGACCAACGGTGTACGGAAGGGCGACAACGTCGTCTTCTTCATGAATAATTGCTCGGAATTTGTGTGGTCATGGTTCGGCTCCGCAAAGATCGGAGCGGTGGAGACGCCCATCAACACTGAGTACAAAGGCGCTTTTCTGGAGCACCAGGTCAACACCTGCAAAGCGAAATTCGCCATTGTGGAATACGACCTGCTTGATACGCTCAGACAAAGCGAGGATAATCTGAAATATCTGGAGCATGTATACGTTACGCCAATCGGAGTAACAAAAGAGAAACCGCTCCCTTCCTTCAAAAAACTTCAGCTGCATGATTATGCCGCGCTGGATTCGAAGAACAGCGAAAACCCGGGCATTGAACTGGTAAACTCCGACCCGACGGCCATCATCTACACATCCGGGACCGAAGGCCCCTCCAAGGGCGTTGTAAAATTGTACAGCGACCAGTATTTCTTCGCTGAGGAGATTGCTCAGCTGCTGCATATGGATGAAAATGACGTATTTTTCGCGTTCAATCCACTGTTTCATCAAGCCGCCCAGGGCTGCGCAATCCTTGCGCCGCTGATCGTAGGCTGCGAGACGGTGTACTATGACAAGTTCAGCGCCTCGGATTTCTCGCGCCGCGCCAAGAGATGCGGCGGTACCGTCTGTCTGCTTTTGGGCGGCACGATGACAATGGTATACAAGGCTGATCCCCAGCCCGAGGATGCCGACAATAAGCTGGATCGCATCCTTGCGATACCTACCGTATTCAATGTGCTGGACGACTTCAAAAAACGCTTTGGCGTCCGCGAGGTTGTGGAGCTTTACGGAACAAGCGAGACCAACATGGCCGTGCTGACGCCTATGGGATATGATCGACCTGTTGGCGCGGCGGGGGCTCTGGTTGATGAGTGGTACGAGATCAAGATCGTGGACCCCGAAACGGACGAGGAAGTACCTGTAGGCACTCCGGGTGAGTACTGCGTGCGCAACAAGGCTCCTTTCATTATGTGCAGCGGGTATTACAACGCGCCCGAGAAATCCCTGGAAGTACGGCGCAACCTGTGGTACCATACCGGTGACATGCTCAAACGCGATGAGGAAGGCTGGTACTATTTCGTCGACCGTGTGAGGGACTCCATGCGCCGTTACGGTCACAATATTTCCTCTTTCGAGGTAGAGTCCACCATCGCGCTGATTCCCCAGGTTCAGGAGACGGCCGTGGTCGCGGTTCCATCCGAGTTGGGCAAGGGCGAGGACGAGCTGAAAGCGTGCATTGTGCTGAAGCCGAACACCGTGTTGTCCTGCGAGGAAATCATTGAATTCTGCGACAAAAATATGCCGGACTACTTTGTCCCGCGATACATCGAATTCATCGATGCGATCCCGTACACGCCAACCGGTAAGATGCAAAAGCACAAGCTGCGGGATAACGCGCTGAATGAAAACACCTGGGATAGAGTCGAGTCAGGTTGTCTGCTGGAAAAAGAGAAAGCGCGAATGGAGCGCAAAAAAGCCAGAAAGGAATGAACATTGTGATGACAGGTGAACGGCATCCCAACGCGCGTCCCGGTGACTATGTGCTGGGTGTGGACAGTGGATCGCTGACGGCGAAGGCGGTCATTATGGACCGAAACAGGCGGATTATATCCAGCAACGTGGCGCAGCTGGGCTTTGTCAGCAAAAAGGCGCTGCAGACGGCTGTCGACGGGGCGCTCGGACTTGCGAATCTCGCTTTCTCAGACATGGCATATGTCGTCGCGACCGGATACGGGCGGCTGGCCTATGCCGACGCCGACCGCGAAATCACGGAGATCAGCTGCCATGCGCGCGGCGCCCACTATTTGCTGCCGGACGTGCGAACCGTGATTGACATCGGCGGTCAGGACAGCAAGATTATTTCCGTTGGACCGTCCGGCAGCTTTACGAATTTTGCGATGAATGAAAAGTGCGCCGCCGGTACCGGCAAGTTTCTGCAAGTTATGGCAACCGCGCTGGGCGTGGAGCTGGAGCAGATAGGCGAGCTGTCTCTGCAGGCTCAAAATGAGCTGCACATCAGCAGTACCTGTACCGTGTTCGCCGAGACTGAGGTCATCTCGCTGGTAGCGCAGGAGCACGCGCTGCCAGATATTCTGGCGGCGATCCACGAGTCCATCGCATCCAGGATGCTAACGCTGGCGGGGCGTGTGACACTTACGGAGCCGGTCATGATGACCGGCGGCGTCGCGCGGAATGTCGGCCTTGTCAAAACGCTGGAGCGGGTGCTGAATATAGACATCAATGTGTCTGGAGATCCGCAAATTGCCGGAGCGATCGGCGCTGCGATGTTTGCCGCGGACGCGGCAGGTTGGGCGCGTTAGCGCGTCGAATTTATAATAGAAAACTCGTGATACCAAGTCGGTTCATGAAGTCAAGATTTTAATAGCCTAACAGATGGATTTATAAAAATGTAACTACGTGAGGTACATGTACCCCACGTGAAGAATGTAGCAATTCCGGGGCTTAGAGCCCCGGAATCACGAGTTTTTCATAGGAGGATTATTTTATGGAATTCAAACTCAACGAGTTGCAACAGATGGCTCAGGATACCGCGCGCGAAATCGCCACAAAAGAGGTTGCGAAATACATTGACATAATTGAGGAGACGCGCAGCGTTCCCAAGGAGCTTTTCGGTGCGATAGCGGACGCCGGCATACTCGGCATCCCGTTCACTGAGGAACTGGGTGGCATTGACGCCGGCTATATCGCGATGGTATGCGCCTATGAGGAAATCGCGAAGGTCTGTCCCAGCGTCAGCGTGTCGCTGCTGGTGTGCGTATCGTTTCTTGAGGCTGTCAAGAACTACGGTACCAAAGAACAAATTGAAAAATACGTCCCCGCCGGTATTCAGGGCGATTTTCGCGGCTCGCTTGCTTTCACCGAGCCGGGTACCGGGTCCGACCCAAAGCAGATTCAGACCACCGCGAAAAAGGACGGCGAGTACTACGTTCTCAACGGTACGAAGCGGTTCATCACCAACGCCACCTACGAGGGTCCGATTTTGTTGTTTGCCCGCGACTCCGAGACGCAGAGCATCACCGCTTTCGTCTTTGACAAGCTGGGTGAGGGCTACTCCACCTCCACGCCCTGGGACGCGGTGGGTATGCGCGGCAGCGCCATCTACGACGTGTTCCTGGACAACGTCCGCGTACATGAATCTTGTATTCTGGGCCGGCCGGGCGACGGCTTCCCGATTTTACTGGGAACCGTGGCGCACAGCAAGGTTGCGCTCTGCGCCACTTTCGTAGGCACGATGGCGGCCTGCTACGAGCTGGCGGTCAAGTATGCCAAGGAGAAGATGCACCGGGATAAGTCTATCGGCTTGAAATTCCCGTCCATTCAACTGAAAATAGCGCAGATCGCCGCCAAGCTTGAGAGCGCGCGACTGCTCACCCGCAGACTTGCCGAGGAGAGCGACGACCGCTCCAACATCGAGCACATGAAAGCGTGGGTCGGCATGGTTAAGGCTTATGTATCGGACATTTCAGTGGAGACGAATCTGCTGGCAATGAACGTGTTAGGCGCGTATGGCGTGACGGACGAGTACCGGGTGGAGCGCTTCCTGCGCGATTCGCTGATCGCGCCGCACATTGAAGGTGTGTCCGACCTGCAGCGCATCATCGCGGGCAGCTACATCCTCGGCACGGACGACCCGCTTGTATAGTAAACGCGAAAGGAATGAAAGCTAATATGAATATGCTTATTTGCATCAAACAGGTTCCCGATACCACCGAAATCAAGATCGACCCCGTGACAAACACGCTGATTCGCGCGGGGGTACCCAGCATTGTCAATACCTTTGATACGTACGCGCTGGAGTTGGCCGCGAGGATTAAGGATATTTCAGGCGGTCGGATCATTGTGATGACCATGGGACCGGAGCAGGCGAAAAACGCGCTGCGCCAGTGTCTGGAGGTGGGCGGCGATAAGGCGTACCTTGTGTCTGACCGCGCGTTTGGCGGCTCAGATACGCTGGCCACCAGCTACATTCTCTCCCGCGCAATCCATGCGATTGAGGAGCGCGAGGGGAAATTCGATATCATCTTCTGCGGTAAGCAGGCGATAGACGGCGATACCGCCCAAGTGGGGCCGGAGATCGCGGAGCACCTCGACTACCCGCAGGTGACCTACGCGATTGGCGCGACCGCCGGGGACGGCGAAGTGGAAGTAAAGCGCGAAACGGAGGATGGCTTCGAGGTTTTGGCCGTTCCCACGCCGTGCGTCATTACTGTGACCAAGACGCCGTTCGAACCGCGTAATCCCTCGATCAAGAGCAAAATGGCCGCGAAAAAAGCCGAACTCCCGACGCTGACCGCGCAGGATTTCACGTTGGATCTGACAAAAGCGGGCTTGAAGGGCTCCCCCACCAAGGTCAAGCGGACGTTTACGCCGCAGGTAAACAAGGAGGGGATTATAATCCGCGAGGAAAACGGTGCCGTCGCGGCCGGCAAGCTGTACGAGGTACTGTTCAGCAAAAATTTAGTTCATGTGAGGTGACGCAATATGGAAGCGAAAAACAACGATTTATGGGTGTTCATTGAGACGAACGCGGACGGCGGCGCTAAGAATGTCGGTCTGGAGCTGTTGGAGCCGGGCCGCAGGCTCGCCGATATTCAGGGCGGGAACCTTGTCGGCATTGTGATTGGCAGCGGCACGGAAAGCGCCGTTTCCGCCGCCGCGGCTCACGGAGCTGACAAAATACTTGTGGTGGACGAGGAAGCGTACGGGCGCTATACCACAGAGGCGTACACCAAAGCGTTCTGCGAATTAGTGGAAAAGTACGGTCCCACAACGATTCTCATTGGCGCGACAAACATGGGCCGGGATATGGGCCCGCGCCTTGCCTGCCGTCTGCAAACCGGCCTCACGGCCGACTGTACGGAACTGGATATCGACGAGGAAAGCGGAAATGTCGCTTGGACGCGTCCCGCGTTTGGCGGCAATTTGATGGCTACTATACTCTGTCCGAATACGAGGCCGCAGATCGGCACAATCCGCCCGGGCGTGTTCAAGCGCGGCGACCCTGATACCGGTCGCGAGGCCGAGGTCATACGGGAGGATATCCCTGTCGCCGCCGGCACGATCCGCACAAGACTGCTGGAGAGCATCCGCGAAACCGCCGGGGAGCTTATCAATCTGGAGGAAGCGGAGATCATTGTGTCCGGCGGCAGAGGCCTTGGCAAGGCTGAAAACTTCAGCTATGTCCGCGCGCTGGCGGATGCGTTGGGTGCCTCGGTAGGCGCTTCGCGGGCCGCCGTGGACGCCGGCTGGATTCCACACGCTTATCAGGTGGGCCAGACCGGCAAAACAGTTGGCCCCAAGGTATATATTGCTTGCGGCATCTCCGGCGCCATCCAGCACAGAGCCGGTATGTCCGGCTCGGATACAATCGTCGCGATCAACAAGGATCCCGACGCTCCGATCTTCGATATAGCGGATTACGGCGTGGTGGGCGATCTGTTCGAGGTGTTGCCCGCGCTGACCGAGGAGCTTCTGCACGCCAGGGCGGAATGAGACGACCAAGGCTGGGGGTTGCGCGATAACACATATACGGAGGTGCAATATGAGTAATACATATGTTTTATATGAGAAGAAAAACACGGTCGCATGGATTCGGCTCAATATGCCGAAGAAGATGAACGCGCTGGAAGCCGGCCTTTTCGCGGAACTGTCGGCGGCGGTGACCACAGCGGCGGCCGATACCGAGGTTAAGTGCGTGGTTCTGACCGGATCGGGCTCGGCGTTCTGTGCCGGCGGTGATATCAACCGCTTCAACGAGGGCTTCACGCTGGATAGCGGACGGGAATACGTCAAAGCCTTCAACCCGTTCACGCGGGAACTGGTGAACATGGAAAAGCCGACGATCGCCGCGGTGAACGGTTACGCCGTAGGCGCGGGCTTCTGTTTGGCGCTGCTTTGCGATGTGGTCTACGCCCGCGAGGATGCGAAATTCGGGATGGCATTCCGTAACGTGGGTCTGTTGCCGGATCTTGCAGGGATGTACTTCCTTCCCCGGCTCGTGGGACTTTCCAAAGCAAAGGAACTGATCTTCACCGGCCGGAACATCGACGCGACGGAAGCCGAACGGATCGGCATTGTCAGCAGAGTATTCAGCGCAGACGCTTTCGAGGACGGCGTCGCGCAGGCCGCGGAAAATATCGCGTCCGGCCCCGCGTTCGCGCTGAAAGAGGCGAAGAAGGTCGTCAACGAAAGCATGCTGATGTCGTTGGAGGAATTGTTGCTGACAGAGTCCTATGCTCAGGGCATGTGTTTCCAGACCGCCGATGTCGCCGAGGGTGTGCGCGCGTTCATTGAGAAGAGAAAGCCCCGGTTCCAGGGCCGGTAAGCACATCAATCACGAAAAAGGAGGAATGACATGTCACTAGTTTTTTATTCCGACACAGTTCAGACGGTTCGGCGCATCTCCGCGGACGATTTGCGTTCCGAGTGCACCATTCTGGACAACGACCAGGAGGTCACCGCGTGGATCATTGCCGACGTGCGGGATTTCGTGGTTAAGGATGCGGGTTGGGAGGTGTGCCGTCACGACGCGTACCCGTCCGGCCGTGTCCCTGTCCCGGAGATCGTGGGAATCCGGGCGTACCTGAATGCCGGCGGGCACTTCAAACGCGCGCTTGCGGGCAAGGGCGGGAATCTGCTGCAGGAGCTGCTCAGCGAGTGTATCCGCGGGTTTGTTCAGACGGTCTGCCGCACACAAAAGGAGCACGGCTACGCCTCCTCGCATGAATACTATACCAATTTCCGGCGGGAATACCTCAACTCCTGCCGTCTTTACAGCGGCACGCCACCGGATGACATCGCGTGGAGCAAAAAGGTGTATTACCAGCCTGCCGAAGTCATCTTTAACCGGTCAAACGCGGTTTCGATCAGCGTGAAGGACTCCGGAGATTATATAATCGTCAGCCATTTTTCAGATTCTCACCAGCAACTTGCCGCGCAGCTCACAACCGACGCGAACGGTGTCGTCACGGCGGCCGAGGGCTTCTACCTGCGTATTCCCGACCATCGATGCGGCGAGAACGTTGAATTCGTCCCGCATCTGGTCGGCTGTTCGTTGGTCGGCATGAAGAAACCAACGCTCGGGCTGATCGTGGGCGGCGCGAAGGGCTGCGACCATCTGGTCACGATGCTGTACAACGCCTCGTCGACATTTACGCGGATGCTGAAGCACCAGCGACACGCTTCATCCCCAGAGGAGGCGGTGTTATGATTACCATACTGAAGCTGTCCGTATATAACGTCCCCGGCGGATTAGGAATCGCGCTGTTAGAGGAGGATGAAAAATGAGCAAGGAATTTTTGGTGCTGGCGGTAAACCCAGGCGCCACTTCCACGAAGGTCGCCGTCTTTCAAAACGAGACGCTGGTCAAGCAGAAGGATGTCCGCCACACCACCAGTGAGTTTAAGGATTGCAAACGCATACTTGATCAAAAGGAAATCCGCCTTGCATATATCATGGATTTTCTGCGGGAAGCCGGAATCCGTCCGGAAAGCCTGAACGGAATTGTGGGGCGGGGCGGCTTGATCAAGCCGATCGAGTCCGGTACATATCTGATCAACGACAACATGATTCAAGATCTGCTCGCGGATTCCGCCGCCGTCCACGCGTCGGCTCTCGGCGGTCTGATGGCGGCCGAGATCGGCATGAAATACAATTTGCCGGCGTATGTTGTGGATCCGGTTGTCGTGGATGAAATGGAGCCCTGCGCCAAGTTCACGGGTTTTCCCGGAATAGAGCGCCGCAGCGTGTTTCACGCGCTGAACTCCAAGGCGGTTGCGCGGCGCTGCGCCAAGGACATCGGCATCGCCTATGAGGACGGCAGGTTTGTGGTTGCGCACATGGGCGGCGGCATCACGGTGGCCGCCCATCGCTACGGGCGCGTCATCGACGTCAGCAATGCCATCGACGGTGAGGGGCCGTTTACACCGGAACGCTGCGGCGCGGTGACATTGGAACCACTGGTGGAGCTATGTTTCGATGGCAAGACAAAGAAGTCGGATATCATGGCAATGATCAATAAGAGTGGCGGACTGATGGCGTATCTCGGCACCAACGATCTCCGCGAGGTCGAGAAAATGATCCGCGAGGGAGACGAGTATGCTGCCTTGGTACTGGACGCCATGGCATATCAGGTGGCCAAAGAGATCGGCGCGATGGTAGCTGTTCTTGAGGGTCGGCTAAACGCGGTAGTCCTCTCCGGCGGGATTGCGCATTCAACTCGTTTTACCGGCTCTATCAAGCAGCGGATAGACCAGATCGCCCAGGTGGTCACATATCCGGGAGAGGATGAGATGAAGGCGCTCGCGGAGGGCGTTCTGCGCGTATTGCGCGGTGAAGATCAGGCGAAAATATATACGTGAAAGCAAAAAAGGGGGCACCATGATGGATTTTGAACAGATACTGGATAAGATAAGACCGGACACTCACAAGACGCTTGCGGTGGCTGCGGCTGAGGACGACGTCGTGCTGCAAGCCGTATGCGAGGCGCATCGCCGCGGAATCGCGACGCCCGTCCTGTGCGGTGATATTGAGAAGATTAAATCGCTTGCGGAACAAATGGGGGTGGATATCTCGCCCTTTGAACTGCTGCCGACGAAAAGCAACGCCGAGTCGGCACGCGCGGCGGTGGATCTGGTGCGTGCCGGCGCCGCGGACGCGCTGATGAAGGGCATGCTGCAAACGGCCGACCTGCTGCGGGCCGTGCTGGACAAAGAGCACGGCTTGCGCAGTGGAGAGGTTTTGTCTCACGTTTCGATCCTGCACTCTCCCGTCCTGCGGCGTATGCTGTTGCTGACGGATGCCGCCATGGTTCCTTACCCGGACTTGAAAACAAAAATAGGGATATTGAAGAACGCTGTGGCAGCCGCACGCGGCATGGGGATTGCGTGTCCAAGAGTGGCGCCGCTGGCGGCGGTGGAGGTTGTCAATCCAAATATGCAGGCCACGATCGACGCGGCGCTGTTGACGGTGATGAACCGGCGCGGTCAAATCAGCGGTTGTACCGTGGACGGACCGCTGGCGATGGATCTGGCTCTCTCTCCCGACGCGGTAACCCACAAGGGCATCGAATCGGAGGTTGCCGGGCGCGCGGATATTCTGCTGTTTCATAATATCGAGGCGGCAAACAGCGCGCTGAAGACATTCACGATTGCAGGCGAATGCCTGTTTGGCGGCGTCGTTATGGGGGCAAGCGCTCCGATCGTGCTCACATCCCGCTCTGACAGCGAACAGAGCAAGCTGTACTCAATCGCCTGCGCGGTCTCCATCTGCGGCGCGCAGTAATTTGGCATAGGCATATCGTCGGAATAGACGGAAAGGAAGAAACTTGTTATGGAACAGTGGATTTATATTGTACCCGTAACCGGCGTCGTGGCATTGCTGGCGGCGCTGGGCATCGCGGGCTGGATTAATAAGAATGAAGAGGGAACCGATCGTATGAAGGAAATTGCTTCCTACATCCGCGAGGGCGCCATGGCTTTTCTTTTGCGCGAATATCGCACTATTATAATCTTTGCCGTGGTCATGTTTGTGGTGTTGTTCTTCACGATCGGCTTAACCACCGCGGCGGCGTTTCTGCTTGGGGCTGTACTCTCGGTGCTGGCGGGCTTTTGCGGCATGCGTACAGCAACCAAAGCTAATGTGCGCACGGCCGCCGCAGCCAGCTCCGTCGGTATGGGCGGTGCGCTCAAGGTCGCATTTCGAGGTGGAGCGGTCATGGGGCTTTGCGTTGTGGGCTTCGGTGTGTTGGGTATCGGCACGCTGCTGACGGTTTTGGGGATCGAAAACGCCGGAGTCCTAACCGGTTTTAGCCTGGGGGCCTCCTCAATCGCGCTGTTCGGCCGTGTGGGCGGCGGTATCTATACCAAGGCCGCCGATGTGGGCGCGGACCTTGTGGGCAAGGTGGAGGCCGGTATCCCGGAGGACGACCCGCGCAATCCGGCCGTAATCGCCGACAATGTGGGCGATAACGTGGGCGATGTGGCCGGCATGGGCTCCGACCTGTTCGAGTCGTATGTGGGCTCCATCATATCCGCCATCTTGTTGGCGGTGGCGCTCTTCCCACAGGATATGCTGACATCGGCCGTCGGCTTCCCGCTGATTCTCGCCTCCGTCGGCGTAATCGCCTCAATTCTCGCCGTGTTTCTGGTGGGCGGCAAAAACACAAGGAACCCAGCGGCCGAGCTGAATATAGGTACATATATCAGCAGCGCGATAGTACTGGTAGCGGCGTTCATTCTCAGCCGCTTCATGTTGGGCGGTCTCGGCTGCTTTGGCGCGATTGCCGCCGGCGTACTAATCGGCGTCGCTATCGGCGCGATCACCGAGCGTTACACATCCTCTGACTACAAGTCCGTCAAAGGCATCGCGAAGCAGGCCGAGACCGGATCCGCCACCGTCATCATCGACGGCTGCGCTGTAGGCATGCTGTCCACAGTTGCGCCGATAGCCCTGATAGCGGTCGGTATTCTTGTGTCCTTTTACCTGGTAAACACGCAATTGCCCGGAATGGGCCTATATGGTATCGCGCTGGCCGCCGTGGGCATGCTCTCGACTACCGGCGTTGTCGTCGCCGTTGACGCTTACGGTCCTATCGCCGACAACGCCGGAGGTATCGCCGAAATGGCGGATCTGCCCGAAGACGTCCGCGCTATCACCGACAAGCTGGACAGCGTCGGCAACACAACCGCGGCCATCGGAAAAGGCTTCGCGATCGGCTCCGCCGCGCTGACCGCGCTGGCGTTGTTTGTCAGCTACGCGCAAATCGCCGATATCGCCGCCATCGACCTGCTGGAGCCGTTGGTCGTCGTGGGGCTTCTGATTGGCGGGGTCATGCCGTTCCTGTTCTCGGCACAAACAATGAAGGCCGTCGGCAGGGCTGCGTTTCGGATGATCGAGGAGGTCCGTCGGCAGTTCCGCGAGGACAAGGGCATCATGGCAGGCACCTCCAAGCCCGATTACGCGAGATGCGTCGACATCTCAACGGTCGCGGCGCTGAAGGAAATGATCCTGCCCGGCGTGTTGGCCGTTGCCGTTCCCATTGCCGTCGGGGTCGTTCTGGGCAAGCTTGCGTTGGGCGGTCTTCTGGCAGGCTCCCTGGTCACCGGCGTGCTGCTGGCAATCACAATGTCCAACGCCGGCGGAGCATGGGACAACGCCAAGAAGTATATCGAGGAGGGGCACCACGACGGCAAGGGCTCCGACGCTCATAAGGCAGCCGTCGTCGGCGATACCGTCGGCGATCCTTTTAAAGATACCTCAGGGCCGTCGATAAACATTCTGATCAAGCTGATGACTGTCGTAGCGGTAGTGTTCTACCCTCTTTTCCTGTAAATACCGCGCCTTGCCGGTACGGTCGACAAAGGACTGATTATTATGGCGATAAAAACTAAAATTACAGAGTTGCTGGGAATTGAGCACCCGATCATCCAAGGCGGTATGCAGTGGATTTCCGGCGCGCAGCTGGCTGCGGCCGTTTCCAATGCCGGTGGCCTTGGTACAATCGCGGCCTGCTCCTTCTCGGACATTGAGGATCTGCGCACCGAGATTAGAATGGCAAAAACGATGACCGATAAACCTTTTGCCGTCAACATCCCCATATTTCCGTCAATCAGCCCTCCCGACTATATAGGATATCTGCGCGTCGCGGCCGAGGAGGGCGTTCGCATAATCGAAACGTCGGGCGCCGCCCCGATTGATTACATCGGGATTATGAAGCAAAACCGTATGATTGTCATGCATAAATGCACCACCGTCCGCCACGCGCAAAAAGCCGAGTCCATCGGCTGCGATGCGGTGATTATCGACGGATGCGAGTGTGCCGGGCACCCCGGCGAATCCGACGTCGGTTCGATCGTGCTGACGCCGCGCGCGGCCGAGGCGCTGCGCGTCCCGGTTGTTGCCTGCGGCGGATACGCAACCGGACGCGGGCTCGCGGCGGCGCTGATGCTGGGGGCCGAGGCTGTGACGATGGGAACCCGATTTCTCGTAACGGAGGAATCGCCGGTCCTGCCGGAGGTCAAGGAATATATCGCGCGCCAAATCGACGAAACAGACACTATGTATATTATGCGCGCTTACAAAAACACAACGCGCGTATATGCCAACGACTGCGCGCGCGAAGTGCTCGCAATTGAGCAAACCGGCGCGCTCTTTGAAAAGATCGCGCCATTGGTATCCGGCCTGCGTGAACGAAAAATGGTGTTTGAAACGGCTGATATGCAAAATGGCGGAATCCTCGCTCTGGGCTTATCGGTCGGGCTGGTACGCGACATTCCATCTGTCCGCGCGCTGATAGAACGCATAATGCGTGAAGCGGAGGAGGCGATCAGGCGTTTCTCCGTCCAGAGTCCATAACGCAACGGCACACTCCCTGACGTCTTTCGCCGGGGAGTGCCGCGCTTTGCCTTGAAGATATAAGGATGTGAGATTGTGCAAGGTAAAAACTCCGTTTCGGTATTGGTTACGGCAGGCGGAACGCAGGAGGATATAGACCACGCTGCCGGGCGCCTGGGCAGCCTGATTGCCGACGCTTTTTTGCGGGACGGCGCAAAAGTTACTTATCTGTGCGGCGAAACGTCGGAATTGCCTGTATCGTGCACCTGTGATATCATTAAAATCCGCAATGTCGCCCAGCTTGTTGAAACGCTGGATACGCTTCTGTAAAAGAATTTATACCATTGCGTAATACATTCAATGGCCGTAAGCGATTTTACCCCCCGCGCCGTAACGACCGTCGATGAAATGGCGGAGGCTATCGGGCGGGAATTATGCAGCGGTAATCTGTCAAAAGATGAAATGCCCGCGATGATACGGAATATCCTGTTAAACGGTACAGGGCATTCGGCAAGATCAGTTCAAAAACTAAACAATATTAGAGCGAGAAGCCTTCGTCAGCCTTTGCGGCGAAGTGAAGACACGGCAGCGAATCGCATACATGCTTAGCAATGGCAAGCCGCTAAAAAATTAAGAAATCTCGTGATAAAAAATCATAGTAGTTAAAGTAGTCGAAGTAAGCTTTTTTTACTTAGACTACACTCAAATCTCGTGATTAGTAGTCAAAGTAGTTGAAGTAGTCGAAGTAGAAGAGATAGTGTCAAATCACGGCTTTTCATGTCTTTACTTTAGGGGACTGATTGCTAGGCTGGCACAGAGTGCCAACAGGCTTTATACAATGGTCTGGACGTATTTCCCAGACTATTGTGTGAAGACTGTTCCCAAGCCTGTATAAGCTATCAGTCGGGTTCATGAAGTCAAGATTTTAATAGCCTACAAATTTGATACTGCTATAGGGATTGATATGGCGACAAGTTTAACTACTTAAACTACATGTAGTCGAAGCAAGAAACGCCGTGGTTACTGGGCTGGTAAGCCCAGTCCACGAGATTTAAAATGGAGGTAATTTACATGATAACAGAAGAACAGGCACTGGCTGAAGGCAAAACCTGCAGTTTTACCGGCCAATATTATGATAACCTTGAAGAAGCAGTTGAACTTGCCAATAACCATGGCGGCGGCACCATTACCCTGATTGCCGATACCGTGGTTTCTAAGGATGGCAAAATACCGGAAATGACTTTTAATTCCAACGTTACCATTGCCAGCAAAGGCGGCCATTATTTTCGGATCTACCGTGGTGAACACGATCGCAAGGAAATGCTTCAGGTCAAAGACGGAACTTTGCGTTTCTTTAATGTGATTATTGACGGTGATTGTGAAGGCGGTGCCATACGAGCAGCAATCCGCATATCTGACTTAGGCTATGTGGAACTCAGAAACAGTACCATTTGTAATAACCACAGCAATAACGAGGGAAATGCTGAGAACGAAGGTGCTTCCGCCGTTTGTTGTGCCGGTAAAAAAGCAACCCTGCGATTTGATGACAAATGTTATATACGTCATTGCGCCGCAACAGGCAGTGCAGTCGGGGCAATTGTCGCTTCTGGTGGGAAGATCATTAACGGCGGTGTTCGGTTTGAAGATAACACTTCAGATAATGGCGATAATCCTAACTATGTCGATTGGGCTGGCAATACTAAAGTGATGGGGGCTATCTTAGCGTAACCGCATTCTGAAATCCAGATATTGTCGTGTATAGAAAAAGTGTGTCTGCCTATCAGGAAACACACTTTTTTACTTGCATACAGCTAACTATATCCCCAGATACGCCTTCTGAACAT
>Ga0153921_1000333_pt1 | contig 27843 bp, 15 predicted proteins | sample TSNJ005MetaG_FD_104691 | JGI IMG/M metagenome (GOLD analysis project Ga0153921, IMG submission 104691) | Attine ant fungus gardens microbial communities from New Jersey, USA - TSNJ005 MetaG | ecosystem: Host-associated > Fungi > Mycelium > Unclassified | place: USA: New Jersey, Brendon T. Byrne... | reverse complement strand
GTGGGAGAAGTTCAGACGGGCGACGTCCAGACCAGCCAGAATCAGCTGTTCGAGAACTTCCGGCGAGTTACTGGCCGGGCCAAGGGTAGCGACGATTTTGGTACGACGGACGGACATGCAAAGACTCCTGAGTTCAAGCGCCAGCGAAGGCTACTATGCTGCGAAGGTGTAGTCATTGTTCGAATGCACTACTTATCGTTTTCTTTATTGAACGTGGCAACTTTGGGACAAACGCGCCTGAAGATTTCCGACGATGGGTCGATACACTGCTCAAGACAGGAGAACCCCCATGCGATTGTTGCCCATTGCCGCCCTTGCCCTCAGCGTCCTCGCCGTCACGGGCTGCACCCGTTGGTCGATGAACCATCACCTGAACAACGCCTACAGCGCCTATGACCGGGGCAATTGCGAGCAGGTGATGCTCGAACTGTCCAAGGTCGAACGCGCCAGCCGGGCCCGTCCGTACGTGTGGCCGGAAGTGTCGATGATGCGCGGCCAGTGCCTGGAACGGCAAAAAATGTACATCGATGCGGCGCAGACCTATCAGTTCATCATCGCCTCGTACCCCAACAGCGAATACGCCTTCCGCGCCCGCGCGCGCCTGGAAACCCTGCAGAGCCTGGGACATTACCCGACGCGCAGTTCCGCGGCCGTCGCGCCTGCGCCGCGTTTTTGATGGTGGTTGTCATACAAAATCTGGCCGGTTGTACAGGCTGAGCTATAGTCGAATGAACCGGGCCGCAGCCTTTGCTTCGATGCCCGTGCAACACCTGCGACTGGTCAGCTGTCAGGTGGCGGCGAGGTAGCGACCGCCACACCGGAAGCGGGGAGAGCATGCCTGCCGCACAGGCGTGTTCCGAAGCTCAGCGCGGCTCTGTGATGGAGCCTTGCATGGCGAACTGCGCATGTTTACCGACCGCCGGATCGAGCGGCATCAACTGCCGTATTTCCTCAGAGTGTTCAACAGCGTCACCGACAAACCCATCGGTTTTCTGGGCAACGTGTCCGAAGACGGGCTGATGCTGATCAGCCAGTTGCCGATGATGGTCGGTGCCGAATTCCATTTGCGCATCAAAATACCGGCCGGCGACGGCTGCCAGCAGGTCATTGATCTCAATGCGTGCTGCCTGTGGTGCCACGAAGACGCGACGCCGCTGCATTACGACGCCGGTTTCAGCCTGCAACGCCCGCCCGCGGAATACGGGCAACTGGTCGAAGCGTTGCGCCAATATTTCAGCTTTCAGCCGCTGCCAGCCTCGGCCTGACCCCAAAAGCCAAAGCAAAAGATCGCAGCCTGCGGCAGCTCCTACAGGAAAAATGCATGTCCCCCTGTAGGAGCTGCCGAAGGCTGCGATCTTTTGATTTTCCGGGCGGACAACCCGTTTCTACCGGTCAGGCCACCGCAATCGCCCGCTCGCTGTCCAGCGTCTTCTCCGCCAGCAACAAGCCCATCTCGCTCAACTGATAAATCGCCATCGCCAGATGCCGTGGCTTGTCTTCCAGGCTGTCGGCCAGATCCAGCAGCAGAATGCTCACCGACGAAAAGGTTTCGTAGGTCTGGATGGCAATGGCTTCGGGATTGAGGTCGGGGGCGACCATGAACATCTGCATGCCGCGATCAACAGAGTTGCGCGAGACGGGTTCGGTTTCGGTTTCGGGTTTGAGGTAGTGGTCGAGGGCGCGCTCGGCGGCTTCGTGGAGTTTGCGTGAATCGAGGGATTGGTAGGGGGATGCCGGATCGGTTTCCGGAGGATTCGGTGTTGGTTTGATCATGATCGTATTGCCTCAATAGGGCCACGACCGATTCGCGACTAAACGAATTAGGGTGGCGGCTGTAAGCAGGTTAGTCGACCGGGAGGCATACGAATTACCGGCGCGCCCGAGGGCGCCCTGCGAACAGCCACCATCAAGTGGGGGGGATAGGGGTGACCCGCCTTGATGACGCTTGTACACAATTCGTATACCCACCCGGGCGACTAAACCCGACCGCTGATTGGCAGCGATGGGCATTACGTTACGAGGCACGCCGAATGCGCACAAGCCGGCCGATTCTGGCGGATGTGTAGGCAATTACGCAAGGCGCCGTAGTTTGCCGAGAATGTCCTACGCCGAAATCCTTCGACCACGTCCGCAGCCCTTGCGCCACGGGGCTTTCGCCTGCGCGGCAGCTGTGCCGGCGGGTGATGACCGTTCGTCGTGACTGTCAGATCTTACAGGTGCGCCGGCTGCTCCCATTCGCTTATTACTCAGGGTATGGCTGGTGAAGCAATAACGCTCGGGAGAGAAGAGTGATGGACGATTTCCACAACAAACAAGATGGCTCAAGCAATGAACCGGACTCGCCAGTCCAGCCACAATCCATTCAGTTGACTAACCCGCGCGATGGGCAAGTTGTGGGCAAATCCTCTTATACCTCCGGGACCGCCAATCCGGGTTCAATCGTCCAAATATACGTGGACGATAAGCAGGCTCAGACGGTCTACGTCGGTGATGGAGGGTGGTGGAGTACTCACATCATCTATTACGACACGCTGGGCTGGCATCGGGTGTCAACCGCTTACTCGCCCTTTTACCCTGAGCCCGGCAGCGGCATCCAGGTTTACTCCTTGCCCGCACCCGAGATCACAGGGCCTGAAGAAAAACAGGAAACAAAGTCAGTGGTTGTCACTGGTGGTGGGGGGATTCCAGGGGCCGTCATACGCCTCTATCTGTATGTTTCGGGGACGGAAACGGTGCTGGGCCAGGGTAACCCGACTCAATCGGGAACCTGGAGTATCCCTGTGACATTACCCATGACGGGCAGAAACTGGATTGTCGCAAGGCATATTTACGACGGTAAAACCGGCGTTGCGACGCCTTTATATCCGGTTGTAGTCAAGGGCGCCCCGGTTATCGAGTCGCCAAGCCAGAATCAACTGGTCTCGCAGTCACCTGTGCGATTGAAAGGTACAGGGATGTCGGGGTTTACCGTTTTGGTGAGTAAACCGAACAGCTTGATCACTTATGTAACAGCGCCGGTTGTTGCTGACACATGGGAAGTTGATTTCGATGTCGACAAACATTTCCCCGAGGGGGGGAAAGTGGAGTTGGTCGTCAGTCACCTGGGGAGCCCGGACGTTTCACCGGTGCACACGTTCTTTTATAAACTTGGCTCGGTCATCATCACGATCCCGACACAGAGTGACTACGTCGAGGTGGGATCGCCAATTACCGGAACAGGCACTGCGCAAGCGCTTGTCGAGGTGCTTCAGGATTTGTCCGGGCTACTGATCGGTGAGGCGCGGGTAGGGGATGATGATCAATGGCGTGTGACTACTTTTGAAAATCACTTGCAACCCGGTCCGTTTTCGATTGTGGCGCGTCAATCACTCAACGGTGCGGTCACGCCGACCACATCACCTGTCCAGTTTTTCGTGCGCCCGCCTGCATTTACCAGCGTTAATGTCGATTTCCCCAATTCAACCACCATCGGGTTTTCCGGCTCGGGTTACGTTGGGGCCACGGTCGAGATTCGTTTTGTCAGCCCACCCGATGGTGTGGCGCCGCCGCCGGCAGTGCCGGTGGATGCCGATGGCAAATGGCGGGCGACGGGGTCGAACTGGCCGCCGGGCAATTACAGCCTGACGGTGATCCAGAAGGTTTCGAACAATGCCGGTGGCTGGATCGAGTCGACGCCCTATGAGTTTGAGGTTAAAAAAGGGCTGCCGGATGTCACCGATGTGACGCACACGCAGGACTATCAGCCGATCTTTTCCGGCAGGGGCGTGAGTGGCGCAAAGGTGTTCGTGGCCATCCCCGGCGGTGCACCGGCAGCGCCAGAGATACCGGTCGATGCGGCAGGAAACTGGCAAACCAAAGCTTCGCAGGTATGGGGGCCGAGCCTGGATCGACCTGTTCATATCCAGCAGCACGAGGACGGTTTATCGTCAGGTTGGCATGAGCATCTGGTCACCATTGCGCCATCACCACCAGAAATCAATGCCCCTCCCGCCTACGGCCTGACCCCGGAATTCACCGGCACTTGCTGGGCTGACTCCCCCGTCACGCTGACCTTCAGCGAGAGCACGCAGGAGCACACCGTCAATGGCAGCAATGGCAACTGGCGTTTCCAGCGTCCCGAGCCATTTTCATCCGGGAAGAAATATACGATCTCCGCACAGCAAACGGCTGCCGAACAAACCTCCGCCAAGAAGTCACTGGAGTTCATCGTGCACCGGCGGATGACCGTGCCGCAAATCACCCTGCCGGCCGAAGGCGCGGTGGTGGGCCATGAAATCATCGTCCAGGGCAGCGGTGGCATGAAGGGCGCCACGTTGAAGTTGTACAACGCGAGCAACAAAATGCCACTGGGCGAAGCCAAGGTCCTGAGCAGTGATGGTGACTGGACCATTGCGCTCAGCGACGAGGATTTTGGGGAGTACGGTTCATTTGCCATCGAGGCGTGCCAGACCCTTGAAACGGATTCGTCAGTCAGTGACAGGCGCCGGTTCACCGTAGCGGTGTTGCCCCCTGTGATCGAAGTACCAGAGAGCGGCCAGAACCTGACGCGCACCTCGACGGTTTCGGGCAAAGGCAGGCCCGACGCGACGGTCGAGCTGGAAATCGAAGGCCAGCGTTACACAGGCATTCCCGTAGACAGCCTGGGTTTCTGGAGGTGTTCACTGACGCTGGCGGTAGGCAGCAAAACCCTGAATGCACAAGTGGTCTACAACCAGACGTTCTCCGAAAAACAAACCGTGCAATACAACGTGGTGCCGGCAGCGCCGTTTATCGAAACCCCGGCGCTTGACGAACACGTCGGGCGCCACACGGTGGTGTCGGGCTTCGGTGTGCCGGGGGATACGGTGGCTGCGCGCCTGGGCCATGCCCAGGGCCGGGTGCTGGGGGAAAGCCCGGTTTATCCCGACCGGACATGGTCGGTTGCATTGACGTTTGACCAGCCCGGTGGCCGCTTCGGTTTGGTCGCGGTGGCGTCCTGCGATGGTTTCAGCTCGCAGGATTCCGAGACGCGCATGGTGAATCTCGGCACCTTTGTGCCGACTATCGAGCAACCCGCCACGGGGCGCTGGGTGGCCAATCCGGTCGGGTTCAAAGGACAGGGCCGACCCGGCCTGGCGACGGTGGTGAGCTGGTTCAACCCGGACCAGGTGTGGGCACCTTCGTTGCCCGTCAATGGCTCGGGCTGGCAGGGCGAGGCCGATGAGCCATTGCCGCCGGGCGGGCAATGGGTACGCGTGCGCCAGACGATCACCGACGGGGCGGGCGATGCAACGCATTCTGACTGGAAGCAAAGCGGTCGCTTCCAGACACTGTCGCCCGAACCCGAAGACTGACCGGTATCCGACCGGCGGTCATCTCTACTGTCAGTTCTGACAGTAGACGCTGCTCGTGATCGCACGCTCAATAACCCAAGACAAGACCGGCCCCCGGAAGCTGACCGGGGCCGGGCAGGCCCGTCATCGACGCAAGGATATTGACCATGGCTGTTACCCGACCCGCTGCACAATTGTTGCGCCAGGTGTTCACCGACGAGCAGATCAAAAAAGAATGCGCGGCGCTGGCGAAGTACCTTGATAAGGGCGGGTCGATTTTTCCGCTGGTCGAGAAGGGGGTTCAGGGGCTGGTCAGGGAATTTGATGTCAGTGCGCCGGATGCCCGGCAGTTTCTGCGACGGGCCAACGCCTTGGCCATTTATGTGCGGCGACGGTTCATTGAACACACATTGTGGTGCAATGCTGATGGAAACCCGGATTCGCAAGGGGCGCGCAATGGCCTGTTGTCGATGGTAGCCGGGCCCAGTTTCACAGACGTCTTCAATCCCCAGTTTGGTGCACTCTGCCCGCCGCAAGCGCTGGAGTCGCAGACATCCCCGGTAGCGTACCTGCTCGATCTGTTGCGCTGGGTGCAACGCATCGAGAACCTGGACAGCATTGACAGGGATCAACGCTTGCCGCTGCATGAGCGTCGCCAGGACCTCAAGCCATTGGTGATTGATTTCAAGGCGGTATTTCAGCCGATTTCGGCGGTTGATGTCATCGTCCAGGTGCTGGAAAAGTTCGTCGCTGCCCACGGCAATGCGGGCGGGGATGTTGAAGAGGCGATGATTCAGGCGCGCTACCCAAATGGCCTGCCGTATTACCAGCATTGGGCAACGATCGATGCGGTGGCTCGTCACCACGGCATGTCGGTGGGCAACTTCGCTCACGCGGTGGACACGCATTATCCCTATTTTTTGCAGCCGTCCGCTTGGGACGAGGATGCCGGCCGGGCACTGGCGCATGCGTCCAGGCTGAGTCCTTTTCAACGACAGTTGTTGACGGAGAAGGCCGCTGAATTTGACGACCCAGAGGAAAGAGAGAAATTCTATACACGCAACTACGGGACGGGTGCATTCGGGGAATTGCTTGCCAATCTCCCGCAAGTACCGTTTTTCGGCGAGCGTACGAAACTCGATACACCGGGGCTGGAGGCCTTGCTGTCTGTGCGCGGCTTCTCGCCGGTGCGATCAGGCAACGTTTTTCACAGTGAAGGAGTGCCCAAAGAGGGGGAAAGTGAGCGATCCGGGGCGGTTTACCTCAATGCCAACAAACCACCGGCGGTTGCCATCGTAGGGCCCGCAGGTTTCCTGCACAGATTGACGCTTGCTATTGATGACAAGGCGGGTTTTCTTCGTTTTGACCGTTTGAACCGCAAGGTCCGCCTTGACCAGTGGCTGGGCTTGCCCAGCGACCAGGTGGATGCCTTGCTGGCGGCGGCAATGCGTGCAGAGGACCGTTTCACCCGGGCCGATCCCGAGTGGTGGATCACCCCGAATGTGGTCAACGCTCTCGGTTTGTTCCAGACGCTGCGCGAGCGCTACGACTGCAGCGCCGAAAATTTCGCTGCGTTTATCGATACCTTTTCCATTTACGGCCGGGGTGAAACGCCTTCGCAGTTTGACCGGATCTACAACGCGGACAGCGACTATCAACAAGCGCTGAAACTTGATGACATGCCGTTCAATCTCCTTCCCGATGAAGGCGCCGCTGACCTGACCGTGCTGCAGATCTGCAATGCACTGCAAATCGACCTGCAAACCTATTTTTATCTGGCCCTGGCCATTGCCGGGGCGCAGGGGTGGGCCAATAACACGCTGCGCCGTAACGCGCCGACGCTGTCGGCGTTTTTCCGCCTCGTGAAGCTGGCCCGACTGCTGGGCATGACACCGGTCGAAGGTGTGTTGATGCTCAACGTGCTGGGGGGCAAGGACTGGGGCAAGACCTGGGTCGACGGGCTGGCCGGCGAGCCACGCATTGGTAATACGCAGGGCGCAGGCACACCGGATGTGTTGAACCTGATATATGCCCTGCATTCCTGCGTGCAGTGGTGCGGCGAACGCAACATGCCGGTGGCATGGATGCTGAGCCATGTGGCGCCGGTTCAGTCGGTGGCGGAAACCGAGGCTGACCGGCAACTGTTCGAGCAGATGGGCAACCTGTTGGGCGGTGCGCTGTTCACCAATGCCGCCGTACTCGTTGCCGGGGTGCCGCCGCTGCCGGGTGCCGACTGGCGCGAGCAACTGACCGAACTGGTGGATGGCGACGGGCTGGTGCTGGCGTATCCGGGGACACAGGAGCAGTACCGGGCGTTCGCACGTCCCCATGTAGACGCTGCCATTCGTGGCGGCCTGGGCGAGAACGACGAGGCGGTGATCGCCGAGCTGGTCGAACGCATGCTTGGTGTATTGCTGCAGGTTCGCGAGGTGCAGGCTTCGCTGGTCAAGGAAAGCCTGGCGGTCTACACCGGGCTTGATGCCGAGCAGGCATTGCTGGTGCTGACCTGGGCAAACGGGACCGTGCACCAATTGCTGCGCCAGGTCCTTGAACGCGAAGGACCGGTTGCCAATAGCCCGACCCCGGGCCGTGATCTGGAGCAGGATCCGCTGCTCACGCTGTTGGCCGATGTGCGTAACCGTAGCGAGGTGGTGGCGCAACTGGCACTGAGCGCAGAGGTGTTGCGCGACTATCTGGATTACGGCTACGAAACCTGGCTGCAACAGGACGATCCTCACCCCTTCACGGTGCACACTCTTTACTACCTGAGCACCCTGCCAAAGGCGTTCGGCATGAGTCGGCAACCGCAACAGCAGTTGCTCGACTATTTGCGGGAGGTCAATGCATTGCCGACCGTGTGGCCAGGCAGCGATGCCTTGCGCCTGGCGCAGGATGCCAGCGCGATTCGTCTGGCCGAATTCTTCGACTGGAGCGCGCAGGAAGTGCGTGCGTGTGTCGCTCATATGGGGGCAGAGTCGCAGATTCTGAAAAGCCTTGTGCATCTGGATCTGCTGTTGCGGGTCAGGGAGCTGACATTGCGTACCGGCATGGATGCACAGACGGTATTGCTGATTGGCGATTTGCCCCGGGAGGTCAACAAGTCGGTATACGCCGAGACAGCGGAGCGCGCGCTGTTGAGTTTGTCTGAAACCGGTGCACCGGCACTGGGCAGTCGGGAAAGCCTCAAAGATCTTGTATCTGTCACTTGCGACGTGGACAAGCGGACAGTTGTGGCCAACTCGAAGGAAAGGCTCACCTTTACGGTGACGTTGAAGGACAGACACGGCGAACCGTTGGATGGCGTGAAGGTGCACTGGCGTGCCAGCCTCGGCACCATCGAAGAGCGCCAAACGGAGAACGATGGTGTCGTCAAGGTGACGTATGTCCCGGGCAAGGTGATGGGCACCGATACGCCGTTGTTCTGGCTGGACCTGTTCGAACCTGAATACGCGCCGGGCATCAATGTCATTGCCGATGCTGGTACGTTTCGCTTCCCCATCAGCTCTTTCTCGCCGATACCGTTGGCAATGGTGCCCTACGGCGAGGAAGTCGAGCTGTATGCCCGGGTTGAGGACGGATACCGCAACCTTGCGAAGAACACGCTGGTGGTGTGGAACGGCGAGTCGTCTGATTCGCGTGAGACTGTGAGTATCCGGCCGGCAGTCACCAGGACCAACCAGGCGGGCGTAACCCGGGTTTTCATTTCCAGCAAAACAGGCGGCAAGTTCGATATCTCGGTCCACGTCGACGGTAATACGCAGTGGGAACACTTCGACCCCATCACCTTTGAACGTAACCCAAAAACCCTGAACCCAAGTCGCTGAACGCTGGCAGCAAGGCCACACTCATTTCAGGAGTACCGGACATGACACCGAACACCTTGGGCAACCTGCTGGAAAAACGCCGCGACGCACTGGTTGAATTCAGCATCGCCAACGTCAAGACAACGCAGCTCAAGTACCAGTTTTTGAGAACCCCCGCCGACTTGTTCGAACTCTTGCGCCTGGACCCGCTGGACAATTACCCGGTCAGGAGTTCATGGGTGGCCGAGGCGACCAGTTGTGCGCAGCAATTCATCCATGCGGTTTATCGCAAGCTGGAACCGGGTTATGAAAAAGTCGAGTTCGACAAGCAGGATCTGAGCGACTGGGAGCTTGACAGCAATTACCCGGATTGGGCGGCGCGGCAGATGATTTCAATCTACCCCGAGAACTTCATCACGCCCTTTGTGCGCCAGCGCAAGACCAGCCTGTTCAAGGCGCTTGAGAACAACCTCAACCAGACGCAACTGACCAATGATTCGGTGCAAATGGCGTTGGGTGATTATCTGCAGAGCTTCGAGCAGACCTGCGATCTGGATGTGATCAGTGCTTACATGGACGGCGATTCGCCGGCAGACGCCAACTACTATTTTGTCGGTCGCCAACGGGTGGAGCCGTATCAGTATTTCTGGCGCAAAGCGCACGTTGAACTCGCGCCGGGCTGCGAGGCGATCAACCCGGCGGCCTGGAGTGAGTGGCAGCCGATGGAGCTGACGACGGGGCCGAAGGTACTGGATATCCGTCCGGTATTCTGGGGCTCACGGCCGTGTGTGGCCTGGTCCGAGTGGCAGGATGAGGTGGTCAGTGAGGCCGAGGGGGACGAGCCGCCCCTACGGATACCGCCACGGTTGAGTCTGAACCTCTCGTTCATGACACAGGGCGGCAAATGGTCGCCACCGCAGAGTCTGTACAGTGAGCTGCAGCCCAACGGCAAAGCCCCGACCGATGCCCGCCTGCTGGTTACCGTGTGGGCCGACCATCAGAACCCCAAAGGCAAACTGGGGGTGTTGTTGCGCGCAACGGATCTGGAGGTGGCGGCGGTGCGTGACGTGCTGTTCCGCCCGGTCATCTCGGACAATGGTGACTGGCTGAGGCGGGCTGCGGAACAGCGCTTTACTGAACCTGAGCAGGTGCAGCATCCGTTGCGCAATCAACCCGGGGTTGTTTCAACGGTCATCAAAACAGGCGACCTCTCACCTTATCTGGACATCGAAGCGGTGGCATATCGCGTTGACGACGACGATGTGCTGTGGGTTCGGGGGGTGTGCAGGCCAACAGGGTTGTCGGGAGGCACCAACGTTGCGATTGATTTCAGCCTCATCAACCCGTCGGACGATGACGACAAGCCGGTGACAGGCAACTACCCAGACGCAGGTGGCTGGTCCACCCCGTGGCAGACGTTTTCGCGGTTGAAAGGGACATGGACGCAACCGGCCACTTTTGAGTTCGGCGCGCAAGAAGGCAAGGAAGAGGGCCGTCGCAAGTTCGAACTGACGATTTCCAGCCTCACCGATTTCGCCCTCCCGTTCTTGCTGAAAAACATCGCCAACGCGGCGCAGTTTCTTGCGCTCAATCAAGAGCTGCTAAAGCCCCAGTTCACCCGGCTCAATTCCCTGTTCGGCCCGGAACTGGTCCAGCGTTCGAGTATTTCCGTCGATGCGGTACTGGACTGGGACACTCAGTTTTTGCAGGAACCGTTGCCAGAGATTAAAAAATCCAAACTGTTCACCTTTTTGGAACCGAACGGCATGTTCGACGGTGCCAACGGCCTGTTTTACTGGGAGTTGTTTTTTCACCTGCCGCACCTGATTGCCACGCGATTGCGCGCAGAAGATCGTTTCCTTGAGTCACAGAAGTGGCTGCATTACCTGTTCGACCCGCAAGCACCAGAAGTGACACTGGATGACATCCCGACGCCGCAGAACCCCAAACCCAAATACTGGCGGTGTCGGCCATTGGCGAGCACTTTGGGCAATATCGGTTGTGAAGTCGTGGCGCCGACCGATCCCGATGCCATTGGCTACGGGACGCCGAAACATTTCGGCGTGGTAGCGTTTCTCGACTACGTGAAGAACCTCGTGGCCTGGGGCGACTGGTACTACCGGCAATTGACGCGCGATGCGCTGGTGGCGGCCAAGCTGTGCTACGTGCAGGCCGAATTTCTCATGGGCAGGGCGCCGACGGTCAGCACGACCAACCTGTGGGAGGCCGAAACCATTGACAGCCTGCTGGGGCGCGGGCCGACGCGCCCGACCTTGTTCGAGTTCGAAAAAAACCTGGATTTCACTCTGGCAGATTTTCCGGTGGCCGGGGACATCGCGCCTCGGTTGGGCCTGCTGGGTTATGAACCCTTCAAGGCGCCCCTCAATGAACAATTGCTGGTCATGTTCGAGTTGCCCACCCAGCGCCTGAGCAATTTGCGCAACAACCTCACGCTGGATGGCAAACCGCTGGATATCCCGTTGTTCAGCCCGCCCACCGATCCCGATCAGCTATTGCGCGACCTGGCCGCTGGCGGCCAGGGTGGCGTGCGGCCAATGGGCGGGCGTCTGGTGGTCGGTGCCTTTCGCTGGCGCGTCTCGTTCGAAGCGGCGTTGCGTGCGGTGCAGACCCTGCAGGATTACGGCAATCAGGTGTTGCGCCTGCTTGAGCTGCGTGATCGCGCCGAACAGGAGGAAATGCAACAGGATCATCTGCTGCAACTGGGCACTTACGCCCAGACCGTGCAGGAGCAGACCATCGAGCAATTGCTGGCGACGATGGATGCCCTGGCGGCGAGCCGGGAGGTGGCCGGGGAGCGGGCGGCAGCGTATGCACAGCGCTATGAAGCAAACATCTCGGCGGTCGAGTACGAGGTGATGGACAGCCTGTACAAGTCCAAGCAAATGTCGTTGGTGGCGTCCAGTCTCAAGCCGGCGTCGGCGGCTATCGCATCGTTGCCCAACGTTTTCGGCCTGGCCAATGGCGGGCATCGCCTCGATGCGGTGGTCGATGCCGTGTCCTTCGGATTGAGCACCCTCGCGTCAGTGATTCAGCTGGACGCCGATAAGCAGGCCACCACCGAAGCCTATCGCCGCCGTCGTGGCGACTGGCAACTGCAACGTGACCAGGCCCTGGCCGAGGTGCGTGCGCTGGATGCGCAGATCGTTGCCCAGGAACACGCCGTGCGCGCGGCCCGGCTCAGTCTGGAGCAGACCTTGCAGGCCAACCGACAGGCCTTGACGCTGTACGGCTTTCTGAAAAAACGTGCCAGCAATGCCGAGTTGTATGGCTGGCTGCTCGGTCAGCTCAAGGCGTTGCATTACCAGGCCTATGACGCGGTGGTCAGCCTGTGCATGAACGCACAGTCTTCGTTGAGTGCTGAAACCGGTGACTATCAGAACGTGATTCCTTTGCCTCAGGTCTGGCTGGACAACCGTCATGGCCTGACCGCAGGCGAGCACCTGCGCGCGCATCTGGTGCGCATGGAGCGCGAATATCTGCAGCGTTACGAACGACGCCTGGAACTGGTCAAGACCGTTTCTCTGCGCCAGCTATTCGACGATGACATCGACAAACAACCGGTTTTCGCTACCTGGGAACAGGCTCTGGAAGAACTTCAGATGAGGGGCAAGCTGCAGTTTCATCTCACGCAACTGCTGTTTGATCGTGATCATCCGGGGCATTACTGCCGGCAGATCAGTTCGGTCGAAGTCGATCTGCCGGTCTTGACCGGGCCTTATGAAAATGTCCGGGCAACGCTGGTGCAGACCGGCAGCATGCTCGCCACCATCGGCTCTCGTGCGTCGGTGGAGTATCTGCATCAGCCTCAGGCGGGCGTAGCGCCGCCAGATGTGCAGATCAACCTGCGCAGCGGGCAGCAGATCGTCTTGTCGATGGGCATCAACGACAACGGCATTACCACGATGAAACCCGATGAAGGCTTGCTCAACCCTTTTGAAAGCACCGGGGCGGTGTCGCGCTGGGAGCTGCGGTTTCCGTGGCCGAAGAAAGAACCGCAGGCGGGCATGCTGGCATCGCTGACGGACATCATCGTGCGCATTCGCTACACGGCCAAGGCCGGCGAGCCGCCGTTTATGCGGACAGTCGAGGATCTGGTGACACTGGCTGAGGGTGCCTCGATCCTTGCCAGCACCCAGGGAGAGAACCGTCATGAATGAATCAGGCGTATTGGCCAATGAAAATCTGGTGGTTAACGGCGACTTCAGAGACGGACTTACCGGGTGGACGAAAGGGCACCCCAGCCACGAAGTAGGAACCAAGAGCGACGAGTACCAGGGCGGGCGAATCAGTTTCATGTCGGCACTCGACGGTGGCTCGGCCAGTCAAGCACTGATCACGCCCAAGAACAGTTCTGATCAGGCCCGGTATGTGCTGACGTTCCTGTGCGAAAACCAGTACAGGAAACCGGGCAGGCTGGTCATTCGTCTTGATACGCAGAATCTGGAGAGGGAATTCGAACTGGAACCCGGCCCGGACCGTGATGAGCAGCAGGACAATCTGCGGCTGATGCGTGGCGAACCGCTGGCCTTTGTGCCGAAGGCTTATGAGTTCGAGCTGGACATGCCCATAAATGAGCAGGAGCCCCTGACTGTCAGCGTTTTCAGTCCGCTGGTCGAAAGCGGTGATCTGATCGCTGGCATTCGCATCACCCGTATCAATATCCGTCTGGAGCTGGCGCCGGCGAAACTGCAGGCGTTGCTTCTGGATGAGCAACGGCTGCCCGTCGACAGGCCCTTGCCGCTTTGCCTGGGGGCCTCCATGGAAAAACGCCTCAGGTTCGGCATGGAGCTGGCGCCGGACGATATCTGGCAGGGCACCAAGGCCGCTTTGCACAGTGACGACAACCCGCAGGAGGCGATTGTCGCGCACCCTGAATGGGGCGTCGATCAACTGCTGGACGAGGTCTGGTGGCTCGAGTGCCCGTTGATCGGAGGTCAGGAACCTCACGAATTCACGCTCCGTCTGCAAAACCAGTACACCGCCGAGCCTTGTCTGTTGAATGTCTCGCTGGGGCACCATCGGGTGATGTTCAGCCAGGTCCGGGAGGCGGCTTATTATCCGGTGCTGGAACTTGGGCAAAGCGTTCGCGTCGGGGTGCAGGTGGCGTCTTTTTACACCGGCAACGAATTGCCCGGACGCACGGTGAGCTGGTCGGTGGTCGGCCAGGATTCGCAAGTGCAGGTCGTGACCGATGCACAGGGCTGGGCCTGGTTCGACTATCAGCCCACGGCTGCAGGGGATTTTGCCGTCCGGGCCTCGGTGGAAAGTCTGTATTACGAAAAAGGCGTCTTTACCCAGGACCTGGCGGTGCGGGTACTGGCCAGCGATCCCTGGAAGGAGGTCATGGCGGTTGTCGAAGGTGTGGAAACGCCATGGGAAGACCGGATCGGCTATCCCAACCGTGGGTCTGACTATGCACTGCAACTGAAGCTGCCGCCCGCCAGTGCGTTGCTCGGCACCGACCTTTCCTTGCACTGGACTGGCGTCCCGCATGAGTACTTGGGCGTTGACGTGAGCCCGGCGCTTGAAGCTCCGGTGAACGTCGCGAACGATTCGCCGAGCTGGACGCTGACCAGCGCGGATCGCCACGACGGTCAGTTCGAATTGTTACTGCGATGTTCGAAACTGGCGCATGGTTCGCCCAATAAACGCATGTCACTGGCGCGCAATCGGGTGCGCATTGGCGAGGTGCGCGAGGCCAACAAGTTTCCCGTGGTGGATGAAAACGAGAGTGTGCTGTTGCGCATTCAAGTGCTGCACCTGACGACGTCCGGTGACGGTGAGCCGGTGCAGAACGCCCTGGTTGACTGGGTGACCCCCGAAGGCACGGTCAATGCCGTGACCGGCAGTGGCGGCTGGGCCAGTTTGCTGTATCAGCCAGCGTCTGCAGGGAGCCTGGACATTACCGCGAGGGTGAGGGCGCATGCCGATGCTCAGGCGGACGAGCATGTGTTCAAGGTCATCGCTCATGCCACCAGTCCCTGGAAGAATCAGGTCAGGATTGTGCTCGACGATGTGGAGGTGGACAGGGTCGTACTGGGGCTGCTTTGCCATCGCGGCGAATCCCATGTCCTGACATTGCTGCCGGTGGCGGGCAGCTCGCTGATCGGTCAGAACGTGGCGCTGAGCTGGCGCGAAACGGCGCCGGATATCGGCCTGATCGTGAGTGATCTGGGCGCTGCGCGGCCATTGCCCGCCGGTGGTCTGCAATGGACGCTGGCCTCGTCGGCGGCCACCAGCCGCAGCAGCCTGTTTGAACTGAAGTTGAGCAGTCCTGCCTTGAACGCTGATCGTGAATTGTCCGGACGCCTGTTCATGGCTGATCTGAGTGAAGAGCTGAGTGTGCAACTGGATCAGGAACCTGCGGGGCCTCTGGACAACGCTTTTCATCCTTGCCTGGGGGCAACGCATGATTTCAACGTGCTGCCCAATCCGTTGAGTCCACTGGTCGGGCTGGCTATGCAACTGACCTGGACCGGCACGCCGGCGGAGGAGTTGGGCGCGGTTGTCACGCCCGCACCCGGCATTGCGGTGCCGGTGGGTGATGGCGGTGCACGCTGGGCGCTGGACTTCACCGCCAGCGATGCGCCGGGGCAGTTCACGCTGGCGGTCAGCCTGCCGCAATTGGCGCTCAGTCGCGCCGCGCATCCGATGCGGTTGGGGCACAACAAAGTGCAGATCAACGCCTTTCGAGAATCCGCCGTGGACCCGGTGTTGGGGCAGGTGCCGGCCTGGCTCTGGGTGCAGGTGATTTCCCTGTATACCCGAAGGCCGGTGGCACAGGTGCCAGTCATCTGGAACGAAACGACGTCCGTGAGCACCGATGTCGATGGCTGGAGCGGATTTGCGTTTTCACCGACAGTGGCCGGGCAACAAACCGTTCAAGCGCTGGTGACCAGCCTGTTTGACGGTCGTCAGGAGGACAAAAGCCTGACGGTCAACGCTCTGGCAAGCGATCCGTGGAATGACGTCAAAATCAGTTTCGAAGGCGCGGATGAGCAGCCTTTGGGGAAAAAAACCTTTTTCCCGCGGCGAAAGGGCAGGCACTGGTTCAAGATTTCAGCGGGGGCGGACAACCCTCTGTTCGGTCAGGACGTGACGCTGGGCATGACCGGCACCGGGCCGACGGCATTGGGAGGCATCCTCTTTGACCCACCGCTGGGCGCGCCACGTCCCTTTGCTGATATGGTGAATCGCGAATACACACTCGAAGCGGGCGATCTCAAGGACGGCAGCTTCGCCTTGCGCCTGGCCGCGACGCGCCTGGCGAGCCTGTCGCCAGCCAATGCGATGTCGTTGGGCGAGGGCGCTCAGGTGTACAGCCTCGTAGCCAATACCAGCGCACAGCAGACGCTGGACTGGGGCGAGGAACTGCTCGAACAGGTCAGCGTGGTGTCGTCGATCACCGGCCGGCCCATGGCCGGCGTCGAAGTGACATGGCGCAACGCAGACCTTGGCACGGTGACCGGCCTGACCAATTTTTATGGTGTGGCGAAAATCCGTTTCACACCCAAAACGCCGGGGCTTTCTGCGGTGAGCGTGAGTGCGGGGGATGAGTCAGTCGCGCTGGCGTTTACGCTGCAAGAGCCTCGGGATATTCAGGCGCTGACCAGTCCCAAGCCAAATGGTCACGTGGGGGAACTCGTCTCAGCGATCGTCAATGTGGTTTCTGCCAGAACAGGCGAACCCTTGCCTGACGTTGAAGTGGCGTGGGATTACCCCGACAGAATCCTTGCTCCGACGAGAACTGATGCTGAAGGAAATGCTCGAGTGGAGTTCAGAATGCCGGGGATCCGGACAGGTGTACTGCAAGCCACCGTGACCGGTGGATATGGCGGATGGGAGATGAAAACCATGGTTTTCACATTGATACCAAATGCAACATCGGCCGTTTCCTCCAACTCGGTTCCAAGTTCGACCTGGCTGCAGGAATTCATGCCTTATGTCGATAACGTTCGGGTCAGGTGGCTGGATCTCAATCTCTCTCTGGTGGCGGGACAGACGTGCACGCTAACGCTCGATTATGAGTACAGCTGGCTGATCGGCGATCCGGACGCCTTTCTAGTTCTCGATTACGTACCGGGTAAAGAAGGACAAGGAATAAAGTTTGATCCTCCTTTGGGCCAGGCGATGCAGATGGCCGAGGGCACAACCTCCCTGAGTTGGTCCATTTCCGTTGAACAGCCATCGAACAGTGAGTTTGAGTTGCAATTTGCTATTCCTCGAATCCCGGAGTTGTTGAAATCTCCACATGTACCTGGGCGTGTCATTGATATCGCGCAAGCGGTCGACGTTGAGTTTGACCAGTTCGCGGTTGTTTTCGGAGCGAGTACGGCCTATCCCTGCCAAGGTGCAAAACACACACTTACCGTAAAACCAAAGCCTTCCAGTCCCTTACTGGGCAAGCCTGTGAGGCTGTTCCTGGACGGGGGAGATGTTGAGAAATTTGGAATGCGAGTCACGCCAGCGATGGAGACCCCTCGATTGCTGACTGAAGCAGGGCTGACGTGGGAGCTGGATTGTGTGAATGGGCAGAGAGGAGACTTTACATTGCAGCTCGGGGTGGTGGGACTCGAACTTATATCCGTGCCATTACCGTTGTCGTTGGCGCACAACCTGGTTACGGCTACACGATGGTCTCAATACTTCGAACCCGGTGGGCCGACGGAGCCATATTACATACATTGGATTCGCGCGATCTCGCCATTTTTGGGGCCGGTTTCTGGGGTGAAAGTCAAAGTGCATTTATCGGGCGGAATTGGAAGTAGCATAACGACCGGGAGTAATGGAGAAGTGTTATGGAATGATTACGATAAAAAATTCATAAAAATGGACATCACCAATCTTTATGACGGAAGTGTTGTTTGAGTCGTGGGCGTTTCAAGTTTGACCTGGCTGCAAAATTTCAGGCCATACGTCAATAACGACATCAAACAACGTTGGTTCGTTTCCAGCCAAAATAAGTGGACACCAGCTCCGCCCCCAGCCCACGGGGCGGCACATCCAGCAGTGCGACACCTTGCGCACTCAACTGCTCATGCAACTGAGCGCGGGTATTGAGGACGTCCACTGTGGCGCAATACGTCAGAGCTTCGGGCAAGGTTTGCACCGGTGTCTGGCGCAGGAGGTCGAGGCTTTGTTCGCGCAGGCTGACCACCAGCACCTGATGCTGGCGGCTCAGGCGTTGTACGGCGCCGAGCAGTTCTTCGTCTTCTTCGTCGCGCAGGTTGGTCATCAGCACTACCAGTGCCCGGCGTTTCTGCCGGCTCAGCAGGGTGTTGGCGGCGGCAGCGTAGTCGGCGGAGCGCTGGCTGCTGTCGATGTCGTAGACGCCGTTGAGCAAGACCTTCAACTGACTGCTGCCCTTGACGGGGGGGAGGTAGCGCGGCTGCTCGCTGGCAAAGGTGCACAGGCCCACGGCATCACCTTGTCGCAGGGCGACGTAACTGAGCAACAGACAGGCATTGAGCGCGTGATCGAAATGCGACAGTTCGTCGTCCTGGCTGCGCATGCGTCGACCGCAGTCGAGCAGAAACATGATCTGCTGGTCGCGCTCGTCTTCGTACTCGCGGGCAATCGGTGTGCGCTGGCGCGCGGTGGCTTTCCAGTCGATCTGGCGCAGGCTGTCGCCTTCACGAAATTCGCGCAGTTGATGAAATTCCTGACCCTGGCCGCGACGCTGGCGTTGACGCACGCCCAGACGGCTGAGCCAGTTGTCCACCGCCAGCAGTTCGCCGCCGTAGAGCCGGGCGAAGTCGGGGTAGACGCGGGTGTGGTCGGTGACGTGCGGCAGGCGTTTGCCTGACCAGAGTCCGAAGGGGCTGGGCAGGCTGATTTCGCACCGGGTGAATGTGAAATGACCGCGCTTGAGCGGGCGCAAACGGTAGAAAACCTGGCTGTACTGGCCCGGTTGCAGGCTGACCGTCAGCGGCAGGTTTTCCATGTCCAGTGCGTCGGGCACGTGGTCGAACACCTTGATGCGCAGCGGTTCGGCAAAGTCGTGCTCGATGTCCAGACGTATTTCGCTCCACCGCCCCAGTGCCAGGCTGCCGGGCAGTTGCCGTTTGATACGCGGCGAAGGCAGGCGCCGCAGTCGCAGGGCATCGATGATCGCCAACGCCAGCAGGGCCAGCAGCAAGCCCCAGTTGATCGACAGCACCGTGGCGGGCACATCGAAATCCAGCGCCTGCAAGGTGCCCGTGACCAGGCCGACGGCGCACAGGGCGGCGAGCCAGAGCAACAGCAGGCGAGAGGGTTTCATGGCGTTGCACCGGGTTGTCTGCGCAAAAGATCGCAGCCTGCATGGCACGCGATCCCCTGCAGGAGCTGCCGCAGGCTGCGATCTTGTGTTCTTTTCATGACGCTCACAGGCGCGGCGCCGGCACTTGATCGAGCAATTGCTGCAGCACCTGAGCGACCTGCAAGCCTTCGATATCCAGCTCCGGCGCCACCCGCACCCGGTGGCGCAGCACCGCCAGCGCACAACCCTTGATGTCATCGGGAATCACGAACTCGCCGCCACGCAGCAACGCACGGGCGCGGGCGCAACGCACCAGCGCGATGGAAGCTCGCGGCCCGGCGCCGAGGGTCAGACCGGGCCAGGTACGGGTGCTGCGCGCCAGGCGTACTGCGTAATCGAGCACCTGATCATCCAGTGGCAGGTCGCTGGCGATGCGTTGCAAGGCCTGCACATCCTTGGCTTGCAACACGGTACGCAGCGGCTGCACGTCGAGCATGTCGGCGCGGGTCGAGCGACAGACCTGGCGCACCATGTCCAGCTCCTGTTCGGCCTCTGGATAATCCATGCGCACCTTGAGCATGAAGCGGTCGAGTTCCGCTTCCGGCAGCGGGTAAGTGCCTTCCTGTTCGATCGGGTTCTGCGTGGCGAGCACCATGAACGGCTGCGCAATGGGCAGCGCCCGGCCCTCGAGGGTGACTTGCCGTTCCTGCATCGCTTCGAGCAACGCTGCCTGGGTTTTCGCCGGTGCCCGATTGATCTCGTCGGCCAGCAACAGGTTGGTGAACAACGGCCCCTTGCGCAGCTTGAACTGCTCGGTGTGCAAGTCGTACACCGCATGGCCGGTCACATCGCTGGGCATCAGATCCGGGGTGAACTGGATGCGCGCGAACTCGCCACCAAAGCAACGCGCCAGCGCCCGCACCAGCAAGGTCTTGCCCAACCCGGGAACCCCTTCGAGCAGCACGTGGCCACCGGCGATCAGCGCGGTCAGGACGTCATCGATCACGGTGCTCTGGCCGATCAGCGCTTTGTGCAGTTCATTGCGCACCGCTTGCGCCAACTGGCTGGCACGCTGGCGTTGCTGCGCGGCGTGGCTGGCGCTGCCGGGCTCGATCTGTTCACTCATAGCGTGTTCCTCAAGGTTTGCAGGTGGGCCACCTGGCGGCTGAAATCAGCGCTGCTCATGCGCTGTTTCGGCACCGGGCTCAGCGCCTGACTGATGGCGCGGGTCGGCTGGCGGGTCAGACGCGAGAGCACCAGCCATTGCTCGGCCACATTCAATTGGTCGAAACCGGGGTGGCGTCTTCGGGCGCGGCGCAGCACGTCCTGTTGCAGGGCTTGCAACAGCGTGTGCTGACCGTTGTGACGCAGGATGAAATCGGCACTGGCGCGCAGGTGTTCCTGCAACTGACGGCGACCCGGTGGGGCAGGCGCCTGCAAGGGGCCATGACGCATACCGACATGCCAGAGGCCCAGGGCGATCAACGCCGCCAGGGCGACGATGGCCTGTGGGAAATGGCGCCAGAGCAGCGTCGGCAAACCATCGTGCTGCGTGTTGAAAATCAGTGTGACGTCGGTGTCGGCGCTCAAATACCAGAGCAGCCAGGCGTTGTCGTATTTGCCGATTGCCGGGTTTTTCCACAGCTCGGCATCGGTGACCACGGTGATCGAACCGAGACCGTACGCCAGTTGCATCATGTGCGTGGCCTTGGCGCTGTTGGCCCAGGCCTGGGCGAGATCCTTCGGGTCTTCCAGATGAAACGCGGTGTCGAAACCGGCGTAGGCCGGAGCGTCCTCGTCTTCCAGATAAAGTCTGGTCAGGTTCGGGTACGGGTCATCGGCCTGTTCTGCCGGCGGCTCCTTGAGATCCTTGCTCAGGGACTGGTGCAGTTGCACCCGGTCCAGCAACAGGTCATCGCTCTGGCGGGCCTGCTTGTCCCACAATGCTTCAGCGACAAATACCAGTCGTCCGCCGGCGCGCGCCCAGTTCAGGACTTGATCGACCTGACGCGGGGTCATGCGCGAGCGTTCACCGAACAACAGCAGGGTGTGCCGACGCGGATCGATGTCGGGCAGCACGGCGAGGGTTTCGGCGTGGCCGACATTGAGCCCGCGCTCGCGCAAAAACAGTTCTGCCGCCAGATAAGGGTTGGCTTGGGCCTGTGGCGAGGGGCCGTGATCGATCACTTCCTGATAGGGCCTGGCCTCGAGGTACAGATAGAGGCTCAACGCTGCGAGCAGGGCAACGATCAGCCCGCCGACCAGCCACGCATTGCGCCGGTTCAAGCGCGTGCTCCCTGGTCGAACAAGGCGCGCCAGCCATCACACAGTTCCTGTTGCAGATGTGCCGCCGGCACACGGTGCCCGTAGGCCATGTTCTGCCAATGCAGCGTCAGGCTGCGGCTGAACGCCAGCAATTGCGGACGCTGCATTTGCTCGACCTTTAGCAACACCTGGTGTTCGGTGTCGGCCGGTTTCAAGGTCAGGGCGAAGTCGTGCAGCAGGCGGCTGAGCAAACCGCGATAGAGCAGGCCCAACGCGGCGCGTGGCTGGGTCGCCCAGAGTTGTTCGGCGCTGGTGGCGATGTCGTCGGGCAAGGATTGCGGATCCAGATCCAGACCAAACGCTTGCGGCGGCGCGGGTGGCCGGACACGGGCAAGCCGCTTGGGTCGGCGGCTGACAAAGGCGTGCAAGAACTCGCGATAGCGCCAGATCAGCCAGCCGAAAGCTGCAAGCAACGCACTCCACAACAGCACTTCAATCAATACCGCCAACGTATTGAAGCGTTGACCGTCAAGCCAGCCGAGCAGGGCTTTGAGCCATTGCGGCGCTTTGCCGGGTTTGTTCTCGGCCGGGGTGGCCGGGTCGTCGCCAAAGCGATACCGGGTCACGGTTTCCCTGTTCTTGAACGGTGGTTGTTCGAGCAGTGCCTTGATGCTGTCGTGCGACGCCTGGCTGGTCAGCGGCTGGTTAAGCAAGCGTGGAGCGTCCGGGGTGCTGGCCGGTGCATCTGCCCACACCGATGGCACCGCCGGCAGCAACAGACAGAAAGCCAGCAGCAGACCCAGAGCGCTGCTGCTCAGACGCTGGCGCAAACGGCGGAACACCAGCTCGATGTCCCACGCTTCCAGCACGGTGCGCCGGTTCAGGTAAAGGCTGAACCCGCAGGCAACATAAACCGGCTCCCACATCACCAGCACCAGCGCGTAGAAGGCGTTGGTCAGGTGTTCCAGCCAGCGCCAATGGTGATCGGCGTCGAGTATCAGCGACTGCCAGTCCCAGTCGGTTTCGATCTGCTGTGGCAGCAGCATGTAGAACAGCACCATCAGACCGATCCACAGCGCGGTCTCCAGGTGCGCGCCGATGATCGTCAGCCACTGCGCGGCGCCGGCATTGCGTTGCAGCAGCACCTGCAAACGTTGCTGGCGGGCTGCGCCGTCGAGACCTTCGAGTTGCACCACCGGCAGCAGGAAACTGCGACTCAGGCTCAGCCGGCGCCAGGTCAGGCTGGCCAGCATTTGCGGTTTGAGCAGCCTAGGCCATTCGCGCAGAGCCTGCTTCAGTGTCGGCGTTTCGCCGAACAGGGCCTTGGACAGGATGTACAGCGGCAGGCGTTCATAGGCCGGTTTCAGCCACCAGAAAATGAACAAGGCCAGTGACGGCGAATCCCACAACAACAAGCTCAGCAGCGCGAACAGCGGCAGGGTGACGATGGCCCAACTGGTCATCAGCAGGCGTCGATGCTGCTGGCTCATGAGCACGCCCAGGTCCATGGCTTCCCAGGTGCTGCGCGGGCGGATCGCCACGGTGGCGTCACTCAGGCGCATGGCGGGTCCTTCCGGCAAACAGCAGATAGGCCGCTACCGCGATCCACAACGACGCTCCGACCGCGTATTTGGTCAGCGGCGTAACCGCTGTTTTCGATGACCAGTAGGCTTCGATGAACGCCGCGATCAGCAGGAACACCATGACCCCGCATACCAGCAGCACGCTTTTGCGCGCGGCGTGTTTCAGTGCTTCGCCGCGTGTCAGGCGACCGGGGGCGATCAACGCCCAGCCAAGCTTCAGGCCCGCTGCCCCGGCCAGGGCAATGGCGCTGAGCTCGAAAGCGCCGTGGCCGATCACGAATGACCAGAATGTCTGGCCAAAACCGATCTCGCTCAGATGCCCGGCGACCGCGCCGATGATCAAGCCGTTGTAGAGCAGGAAGAATGCACTGCCCACGCCCAGCAGCAAGCCACTGGCGAAGGTCTGGAAGGCGATGCCGATGTTGTGCATCACGTAGTAGCCGAACATCACCCAGTCTTCACTGGCGGCCCGTTCGGCCGAGCGTCCGAGGTGCCCGGCCACAGGGTCGTACATGCCCTGCATCTCGCGCACCTGTTCGGCGGGTATCAGGTTGAAGACCAGGCCGGGAAAGGCGTACACCAGCAGCGCGAAGCCGATCAGGCTGCCAAAAAACAACAGGGCTGCGGCCAGTACGAACGGCCATTCGGCGCGCACCCGTCGGGGAAAGTCAGCGAGGATGAAACCCAGCAGGTTGGCGCCGAACCGACTGCGATGCCGATAAAGCTGCTGATGACCGCGCAGCACTTGCTGTTGCAACGAGTCGATGAGGAAACTGCTATAGCTGCGCTCCTGCGCCAGCGCCAGATGCTGGCACAAACGCCGATACGCCTTGGGAAACCCGGCCACCTGCGAGGTTTGCTTGCCATGTTCAAGACGTTCCAGAGCCAGGTTGAAACGCTCCCATTCGGCCCTGTGGCGTGCTTCGAAAAGACTCTGCTTCATGTCGGACCCAACAAGCCGCGGGCGATGCCGTTGAGTTCACTGACGGCTTTGGGCGCCGGGATGTGCAGCGGCTGAGCGAGCAGCGCCGCCAGCTCGTTGACCCGCGCCGGCGACAGTTCGCCCTGGCGTTCGGCGAAGGCGAGCAGGGCGCGTTGTTCGCCAGGGTTCAGCGGGACGGGTGAGCTGCGCGGCTGGGCGTCGGGCAATTGCGGACGCTGCAGGGGGCGTTCGCTGTAGACCACCAGAGTGCCGGCGGCGAGGTCGCCCAGACGTTTGAAGGTCGGGTGCTGCAGGCAACTGATCGCCCCGAGGAAGTAACCGAACGGCAGCAGGTCGACAAACCGCAGCAGGTTGCGCAGCAGCGAGGCCGACCAGCCGATCGGCGTGCCGTCATCGTGGATCACCCGCAGGCCCATCCATTGCTTGCCCGGCGAACGGCCCTGACGCAGCACTTCGAACAGCACCATGTACCACCAGCTGACGGCAAACAGCAGCAGCGAACCCAGGCCGATGCCGAGTTTGCCGAGAAACGCCAGTGCCACCAACAGCACGCCGAGGATGGCCCCGCGAATGCCCAGATCGATGGCGAAGGCCAACGTGCGCACCATCAGACCGGCCGGGCGCAGCGGCAGGTCGATGCCCTCCGGTGTTTCCACCTGATAGCGGGTATCGAGTGGCGGGTTCAGCGGTGCTTTCCGTGGCAGTGCTGTGTTCTCGAGCATGGGCTACCTGATGGGGCCTGATCGGGATGCGAAGTCCGTCCGATGCTAGCAGCCTCTTGGGGGAAAACGACATAACTATGTATTGCACATCGTGTGGCGCGCGGTGGTTGAATGACAGAGCGCTGGCCGCGAAGGCGGTTCAACGCCTAGACTTTGCCGATCTTCAGTTCAGGAACCGCCCGTGACTTCAATCTTCTGGTACGACTACGAAACCACTGGCATCAATCCGCGCAACGACCGTCCGCTGCAGGTCGCCGGGATTCGCACCGACCACGACCTCAATGAAATCGACGAACCGGTCAACCTCTACTGCCAGCCCAGCGAAGACATCCTGCCGCACCCGGCAGCGTGCGCGATTACCGGCATCACCCCCAGCCGTCTCGCCGAACAGGGCCTGAGCGAAGCCGACTTCATGACCCGGGTGCATGCGCAGCTGGCAGCGCCCGGTACATGCGGCGCGGGGTACAACACCCTGCGTTTCGACGACGAGATGACCCGCTACAGCCTTTACCGCAACTTTTTCGACCCGTACGCCCGTGAGTGGCAGGGCGGCAACAGTCGCTGGGACCTGATCGATGTGGTGCGCGCCGCGTATGCATTGCGCCCGGATGGTCTGCAATGGCCGACCGATGACGAAGGCAAGGTGACCCTCAAGCTCGAACGTCTGACGGCCGCCAACAACATCGATCACGGGCATGCCCACGAAGCCTTGTCGGACGTGCGCGCCACCATCGCTCTGGCGCGATTGATCCGCGAGAAGCAGCCGAAGTTGTATGACTGGCTGTTTCAACTGCGCAGCAAGCACAAAGTCATGGATCAGATTCGCCTGTTGCAACCATTGGTTCACGTTTCCGGCCGCTTCTCGGCGGCGCGATCCTATGTCGGCGTGGTATTGCCGCTGGCCTGGCATCCGCGTAATCGCAATGCTTTGATTGTCTGCGACCTGCACCTTGATCCGCAGGGCCTGCTCGATCTGGACGCCGAAACCCTGCGCCAACGCCTGTACACCCGCCGCGACGCCCTGGCCGAGGGCGAGTTGCCGGTGCCGCTCAAGCTGATTCACATCAACCGCTGTCCGGTGGTGGCTCCCTTGTCGGTGCTGCGTGCTGAAGATCAGCAACGGCTGGAGCTGGACATGGCGTTGTATCAGGCGCGCGCGCTGCGGCTAACTGACGCACAACAAGTCTGGAAAGATAAAGTTGCGGCCATTTATGCCAGCGAAGATTTCTCCCCGAGTGATGATCCCGAACAGCAGTTGTACGACGGATTTATTGGCGACCGCGATCGACGTCTATGTGAGCAAGTGAGGGCTGCTGATCCGGCTCAATTAGCCGATGAACAATGGCCTTTCGATGATGAACGTCTGCCGGAATTACTCTTTCGATATCGCGCACGTAACTTTCCGGATACGTTGAATTCTGAAGAGCAAGAGCGCTGGAAAATATTCTGTCGCCAGCGTTTGTCCGAGCCGCAAATGGGCGCACCTAATACCCTGGGATCTTTTGCAGAAGCCGCGCAGCAGTGGACGCTTAGTGCCACGCCGACACAGAATCAAGTGCTCGATGAATGGCAGGATTATGTCGGGCAATTGCGCAAACGTTTGAATCTTTGAAATCGAACATAGTGTGCCCGGAATATTCCGGGCATAAAAAAACGCCAGCGTATGCTGGCGTTTTTCATGCGTCGCGCAATCAGTCTGCGACGGGCGTTGCGGCTTAGCCCAGCAGGGTAGCCCAGCCTTCAACCACGTCACCACCCCACTTGGCTTTCCACTCTTTCAGCGTTTTGTGGTTGCCACCTTTGGTTTCGATGACTTCGCCGTTGTGCGGGTTTTTGTATTGCTTAACTTTGCGAGCACGTTTGGTGCCGATAGTTTTTACTGCGCCGCCACGAGTGGCTTTGGTTTTCGATTCCGGATCCAGCAGGGCGATGATGTCGCGCAGGGATTTGGAATATTCACCCATCAGCGTGCGCAGTTTGCCTTCGAATTCCAGCTCGGCTTGCAGTTTGTCGTCTTGCGACAGGTTTTTCAAACGGGCTTGCAGCTCTTTGATAGCTTCTTCGGTGGCGCGATATTCGTTGATCAAGGACATGATGACTACCTTATGTGGAGGCTTTGAATGGCAGGGAACAGTGGCGCAATAATAGTCAGGCTGTTTCATCAAGTAAACATTTAACCCGGATTTTTATTTAAATTAGTTACCGCAAACAGCTGCACATTGAATACCCCTTTAAATAATGTGATGCAGCTATCAGCCATATTCACAACTATCTGTGGACACAGTGTTTGCAGCGCCAGCCAGACGCCGTCCAGCGTGGCTCAAGGCCCGCAAGCCAGGATGACGGCAGTGGCCTGTTCATCAATACTGCAGTTTTTGCGCACAATCGCTAGAATGGCCGCCTTTGCGAAGTTCTGGAGTTCCCCCCTCATGCGCACCTTTCGGTTGGTGATTTCTTGCCCTGACCGCGTTGGCATCGTTGCCAAAGTCAGTAACTTTCTGGCATCCCATAACGGCTGGATCACCGAAGCGAGCCACCACTCGGACAACCAGAACGGCTGGTTCTTCATGCGTCACGAGATCCGTGCCGATTCGCTGCCGTTCGGCATTGAAGTGCTGCGCGAGAAGTTTGCGCCGATCGCCGAAGAGTTCTCGATGGACTGGCGTATCACCGACACCGAGCAGAAAAAGCGCGTGGTGCTGATGGCCAGTCGCGAATCGCACTGCCTGGCGGACTTGCTGCACCGTTGGCACAGCGATGAGCTCGACTGCGAAATCTCCTGCGTGATTTCCAACCACAACGACCTGCGCAGCATGGTCGAATGGCACGGGATTCCCTATTACCACGTCCCGGTCAATCCGCAGGACAAGGAGCCGGCGTTCGCCGAAGTCTCGCGTCTGGTCAAACAGCACGATGCCGAAGTGGTGGTGCTGGCGCGTTACATGCAGATCCTG
>Ga0153921_1000332_pt1 | contig 27917 bp, 19 predicted proteins | sample TSNJ005MetaG_FD_104691 | JGI IMG/M metagenome (GOLD analysis project Ga0153921, IMG submission 104691) | Attine ant fungus gardens microbial communities from New Jersey, USA - TSNJ005 MetaG | ecosystem: Host-associated > Fungi > Mycelium > Unclassified | place: USA: New Jersey, Brendon T. Byrne... | reverse complement strand
TCGTCACCGCTTATGGGGATAAGAGGTGCAGACTTTATTTTAGAAAGGCAAAGACGTCAATGAAAAAGATATTTTGTTATCTGCACTCATATAAACTTTTATCAGTAATATCTCCATTACTCATGATCGGGGAAGTTGCCGCAGATTTAATGCTCCCATATCTTATGTCATTTATTGTGAATTACGGTATCATCGGGATGGATATGGACATCATTATCAGGTTTGGATTGCTTATGATTCTTATTACCTTCCTTGGCGGATGCTTTGGCATTGCTGTCGCATATACCTCTTCCAGGGCGGCTCATGGGCTGGGAAATGATTTGCGCTGTGATGCTTATCAGAAAGTAATGTCTCTTTCCATCGAACAGGCGGATCAATTTACTACCGGTTCCCTGATTACCAGAATGACAAATGATATTGCCATGGTCGTTGAGTTTGTAGAACAATTGCTCCGGTCTTTTGTGCGCCCGCCAACGTTCATAATTGGCGGTGCGATTATGTTATCGCTGTTAAATGCGCAGTTTGCGCTGATTTTAATAGCTACGCTTCCAGCTTTGATTCTGATTATCTTCTTAGTGCTTAGAAAAGCAATTCCCCTTTATGGTACGGTGCAGCATAAGCTGGATAAGGTGAATACCATTGTCCAGGAAAATATAAGTGGGGCGCGCATGGTCAAGGCTTATGTCAGAGAAGAATATGAATGCAGGCGTTTTCAGGAAGGCAATGAAGAGCTTCGTGATGTAAATTATAAAGTTTTAAAGCGGATGGCGGTGGTTTCCCCGGTTTTAAGCATCCTGCTGAATCTGGCAGTCATTCTGGTAATCTACATCGGCGGATTTCACATTCAAATCCAAAATGCAGGAATGACAACCGGCGCGGTTATGGCGGCAATTTCCTATATGACACATTCGCTCAATTCCGTAATGATGGCAACGAATTTGTTCCAGTCAATTTCCCGAGCCAGTGCTTCGGCCAAACGGATCAGTGAGATTCTGGAAACCGAACCGGTGATTACAGACGGCAGCGGCAGCGGGGGCCGGGGGGATGGTGATGTGGCGGTTTCTTTTAGAAATGTACGTTTTCACTATCCGGGCAGCGTCGGCAGACCGGTTTTACACGATATCAATCTGGATATCAGGAAAGGGGAAATAATGGCAATCATCGGTGCTACCGGTTCCGGAAAATCCTCCATGGCTTCCCTGATTCCCCGGTTTTATGATACGGATGAAGGGCAGGTGCTTGTTGACGGACTTTCTGTTAAAGAGTATCCGCTGGCGGAACTACGAAAGAAAATCGGCTATGTGATGCAGAAAACGGAGTTGTTTTCGGATACGATTGCAGGGAATCTGCGATGGGGCAAGAAGGATGCCACACCGCAGCAAATTGATACTGCCGCGGAGATTGCCCAGGCCAGCGGTTTTATTTCCGGTTTTGGGGAGCGGTTTAACACGTATATTGCAGAAAAGGGGGCATCACTTTCAGGCGGACAGAAGCAGCGGATTTCGATCGCCCGGGCATTGGTGCGGCAGCCGGAGATTTTAATTTTAGATGATTCTACATCGGCCCTTGACTTTTTGACAGAAAGCATGTTCCGCAGAGCGCTTAAGGCTTCTTTGAAACATACGACGGTCATCATCATTGCCCAGCGGATTGCCAGTGTTATGGATGCGGACCGGATTGCGGTACTGGAAAATGACGGTACCATCCGCTGTTGCGGGAAGCATCAGGACTTGATGAAGTTAAGCACAACGTATCGTGATATCTATGACTCGCAGATGAAAACGGGTACCTATGCACTTGGGGAGGGATGTTGATATGGCGAAGGATTCGAAAAATGCAGCACCTATAGTAAGGTTGGGAAATGCCCGGGGCCCTTTCAGCGGTCTTTTAAATCGGGAAAAACCGCGGGATATGAGGCGTACGGTGTTTCGCCTGATGAAGCATATCGGAAAAAGCCGGTCAGTTCTTATCAGTTTGATTTGCTGCACGTTTGTTGTGACGGGGATAGATGTCGTTGCACCGATGCTTCAGCAGAAGGCGATTGATACCATTTCTTATGGGAATAGTGCATTAACGGTAGATTTAGATAAGATGAAACAGTATTTGCTCATACTTCTCATGATCTTTCTGCTGAGTGCAGCGTTTGCTTATTGTCAGGGGATTTTTGCGGCGAAGCTTTCCCAGGATACCGTTTATGCACTTCGAAAAAATTTATTTCGGAAAATTTCATATTTATCTATTCAGTATACCGATACTCACAGTCACGGCGATCTTATGAGCCGGATGACAAATGATGTGGAAAATGTGTCCAATGCGGTCTCACAGTCAATTTCAGCATTATTATCGGCAATCATTACCTTAGCCGGAGCATTTTGCATGATGCTGTATTATAGCCGGCTGATGACGGTGATTGCTGTTATCACAATTCCCATAATACTTCTGATCTCAACGAAGCTGGCAAAGTTTATGCAAAAATATTATACACAGCAGCAAGTATTGTTAGGCGAACTGAATGGACAGGTGGAAGAAAAAGTAACCGGCTACAGAACGGTTGTGGCTTTTAGTAAAGAGAAGGAATCGGTGGAATGCTTTGCCGAAGTATCCGAGAAATTGAGAGTGAACAGCATCTGGGCAAGGGTCTGGGGATCCATTCTTGGTCCGATCACGAATTTTCTGGGGAATTTCCAATATGTATTATTGGCGGGCATCGGCGGTTATCTGATGATTAGTGGAAAAAGTACAATGACAATCGGATCCATTCAGGCAATGCTGTTGTATTCTAAAAAACTAAGCCATCCGATTAATATGATTACCAATCAGTATGCCAACATTTTGACTGCCCTGGCCGGTGCGGAACGGATTTTTGAGATTTTGGACAGTCCGGATGAAACAAATGAGGGAAAAAAGGATTTCCAGGTAGAGCAGGTAAAAGGGGCAATTGAATTTCAGAATATCCGGTTTGGCTATGTGCCAGGAGAACCGGTCCTGAAAACGTTGAATTTATCGGTAAAACCGGGACAAAAAATAGCGATCGTGGGGGCGACAGGTTCCGGTAAAACCACAATTGTCAATTTGCTGACCAGATTTTATGAGCTGGATAGAGGCTCCATATTGATTGACGGGGTAAATATTACGGACATCCCGAAAGACCGGCTGCGAAAATCAATTGCAATTGTGCTGCAGGATACGGTGTTATTTAAGGATACCATCCTTGCCAATATTGCCTTTGGAAATCCGGATGCCGATGAAGCACAAGTGAAAAAAGCGGCAGCTATGGCAATGGCAGACCACTTTATTGAGCGTTTACCGGATGGATATCATACAGAGCTTACCCAGTCCGGTTCCAATCTTTCGGCGGGGCAGCGCCAGCTCCTTGCCATTGCGCGGGCGATCCTTGCCGAACCCAGGATTCTGATTTTGGATGAAGCAACTTCATCGGTTGATACACGGACAGAGATACAAATTCAACAGGCTATGGCAAATTTGATGAAAGGGCGGACTTCACTGATTATTGCCCACCGGATTTCTACAATTCGGGATGCTGATGCGATTGTCGTGGTCAAGGATGGCGTAATTGCAGAATGTGGAAATCATGAGGAACTTTTGCGACTTGAGGGTAACTATTACAATTTATGCAAGAATCAGTACGGTAATGTGGGATAGGCACCGGGAATTAGTAGCGGATAGCGTGAATATGATGTATAATTATGGCAGGTAATCTACAGGGTTACCTGCCATATTATCCGTATTAAGCAAGTAATGGAGAAATTGCCAGCGTTAATGAAAACGAGGAGGAAGCCAAATGGAAAATGAAAACGACTACTTACAGCAAAAAGTAAATTATGTTAGAGAGAGGGCGCTTGTGGAGGGGAGTGTACCACAATATATCAAACAGGAATACGGTGACAAACTTGATATCAATATATTTGTTTCCAATATCATTTGCTTCCATGAAGAATTTCTGGACAAAATTGAAACGGAAAATATATTTATGTATTCCAATGATGAGGAACATAACTATATTGCCGAAAGGACAAACTATTCAACTAAAATGATAGAACTTGTATTATGGTTTGACGAATGCTTTCAGATGAAAATGGATTGTAATACCTATCAGGCGAATTGTAAACAATGTGGTTGTGGTGAACTGTACATCAGAGAGGAGGAAGGTGAACTTTTTTCAACTTATATCGAGTGTGCATCATGCGGCAAAAAATATTCTTTTGAAGATATAGACAGTTATGAATCTCCCAAAAAGGGAACAATAACGGATAAATCCTATGTTTTTAAAGCGGCAACGGGATATAGAAAAGGAATTTGGCGAAAAATCCAGATTAGTACGGGAGCGACACTTGATGAATTGAGCAGTGCTATTTTGAATGCCTTTTCTTTTGATCACGATCATCTATATGCTTTCTATATGGACGAAAAAGGACGTAAATACAATGTGCCGACTTATTATTCACCTGATTTCAGGGAGGAACCAGGAGCAGATAGCATCATCCTGCAAGATTTTAATTTCATCGCAGGAACAAAATTCCTATACTTATATGATTTTGGTGATGAATGGCAGTTCACTATAACATTTGACAAAGATGTAGCAGAAACAACGCCCCATCCAATTGTTGTTCAATCTCGTGGTGAAGCGCCTGAACAATATCTGAATTCACGGTAAAAATAAATGAAAACGAGACAAAAGATGGACAGAAAAACCATTATGATGAATATCCTCCGAACGGTCCTGATCATGGTGATTGCCACGGTGGCGGCATTATGTTTTTTTGAACTCAGTAAGAATGCCACCAATGTGGCGATAATCTATATCTTGGCAGTAATGCTGGTGGCAAGATCCACCACCGGATATGTGCCGGGGATTATTGCCTCTTTGATTGGCGTTGGCTGCGTGAATTATGTATTTACTTACCCATTTATGAAGCTGAATTTTACGATGGATGGATATCCCATCACGTTTGTGGGAATGATGGTGATTTCGACGATGACCAGTGCGCTGATGACCAGCCTGATTCAGAAAAATGCCATTTTAAATGAACGTGAAAAAATGCTGATGGATGCGGAAAAGGAAACCATGCGGGCCAATCTGCTCCGGGCCGTTTCCCATGATTTGCGAACTCCCCTGACCAGTATCATCGGACTGGCCGAAACCTATCTGGCGGGGAAAGAACAGTTGACAGAAGCCGAAAAATCAGATATGGTAACTAATATCAGGGAAGATGCAAACTGGCTGTTGCATATGGTTGAGAACCTTTTGTCGGTAACCCGGATCCGGGTTGGCGCAACGAAGCTGACGACTACATTGGAACCATTAGAGGAAGTAGTGTCGGAGGCGTTGCAGAGATTTCGCAAGCGTCTGCCGGAAACGAAAGTTCAGGTGCGGATACCGGATGAATTTCTGATGGTACCGATGGATGCAGTGCTGATTGAACAGGTGATTGTCAATCTGCTGGAAAATGCCGTATATCATTCCCAAAGTGAAGAACCGATCCAGCTTCTTGCCCAGGTACAGGGAAACCATGTGGTGCTTCAGGTGCGGGATTTAGGCAAAGGAATTGATCCGGAGCGGCTGCCCTTTATTTTTGACGGGGCCGGAACGGACTGCAATGAAAGCAGTGACTCCCATAAAGGAATGGGAATTGGTTTATCGATTTGTAAAACGATTATCGCAGCTCACAATGGGACCATTGACGCCGTCAACCAGGACCAGGGAGTTGCCTTTATCTTTACATTACCATTGGAGAATGAGGAGGGTAATCATGCATAAGCAGACAATACTCGTTATCGAAGATGAAAAAAATATTGGAAATTACATAGAAACTACCGTAACCACGCAAGGATACAAGGTACTGCGTGGGATGAATGGCACGGCCGGGTTGTCTATGTGTATGTCACACCACCCGGATCTGGTGCTGCTGGATCTGGGGCTGCCAGATCTGGATGGTATGGAGGTATTAAAGAAGATTCGTGAGGTTTCCCAGGTGCCGGTGATTATCGTGTCGGCCAGAACTCAGGAGCGGGAAAAAGTAACGGGCCTGGATGCCGGAGCCGATGATTATATCACCAAACCATTTGGTGCGGAAGAACTGCTGGCGCGGATCCGGACGGCTCTTCGTCACGGTGCGCTGGCAGATGCGGAAGTGGAAGCAGTCAGTGTCTATAAAAGAGATGGACTGCTGATTGACTTTGATAAACGCCTGGTGCAGTTACATGGCGAGGACATTCACCTGACCCAGATTGAATATAAACTGGTGTCGATTCTGGCTAAGAATGCAGGGAAGGTGCTGACCTATGATTATTTGTTGAAAGAGATATGGGGGCCATTTGCGGATACGGACAACCAGATTTTGCGGGTGAATATGGCGAATATCCGGCGCAAGATCGAGGTGAATCCGGCGGAACCCCATTATATTTATACGGAAATCGGGGTGGGGTACCGGATGAAGGAATGACTGGCGGCGGTCAGAACATCATTACCTGTACTTTACTGCCGGTTTCAAGTCCGCCGCTTCCGGCGGGAATATCCAACATACAATTGCAGTCTGCGAGAGCATAAAGGGAGCCGGATTCATGTCCGCAGGCCGGGAGCGTGACATAACCTTGATTCACCCGGGCCCGGACAAATCTACGGTTGGGGCTGGCTTTTCTGAAATCGTCGGTTAAGACGGCCTCCAGTCTTTGGGGAAGCGGATCGGTCAGGCCGGACAGCTTCTTTAGTACCGGTACAGCCAACAGCTCAAAGGTAGCAAATGCCGCAAAGGGATTCCCGGACAGGCACAGAATCAGAGTCTGGTCCTTTTGGTAAGCAACTGCCGGACTGCCTGGTTTGGCCTTGATTCCATGAAAAATCAGTTCTGCTCCCAGACCTTCGCAGACTTCTCTCATATAGTCATGGGCGCCGACAGAGACACCGCCGGTAGTTACGATCAGGCGATGATCCCGACAGGCAGCAACAATGGTGTCGGCCAGCCGGCCCGGATGATCTGGTACATGCCCACGGTTGGTGACGGCAGCACCCAGTTCCCAGGCGCGGGCCGAGAGTGTCAAAGAGTTACTGTCATAGATTTTTCCCGGCTGCCATGGGGTTCCGATGGAGAGTAATTCATCACCGGTAGAAAATACGCAGACAGCCGGTTTTTTATATACCTGTACGGTGGCAAATCCCTGTGAGGCCAGGATTCCCAGCCGGGCCGGGGTCATCCGGTCACCACGCCGCAACAGGCAGCTGCCTTTGCGGACTTCTTCGCCCTGAAAGCAGAAATTTTCATGATGCTTCAGGGACTGCCGGATCATCACCCGGTCTTCTTCCACCTGAACATCTTCCTGACGGATGACACAGTCGGCACCTGGCGGCAGCGGAGCACCGGTCATGATTCGGGCCGCCGACATCCGGCTGCATTCCCGGGCCGGGGTGTTGCCGGCATAAATCGATTGGTTGATCGTCAGAATGACCGGGTGGCTGTCACTGGCACCGGCAATGTCTTTGTGATTCATGGCAAAGCCGTCCAAAGGGGAACGGTCATAAGGCGGCTGGTCCAGGCCGGCATGATAATCCTGAAAAAGGATGCGCCCGGCGGCCAGGGGAAGGGGGATCTCTTCGCCGGTATCACCTTGGTGAGTCCGGCAAAGCAGGTGCTTCATGGCAAGTTCCACGGATATATACAGATCTTTGTTCATACGTTTGTCTCCTTCCGGATTCTTTCAGCCGGCGGTATAAAGAACTGGTGCTGATATCCAGGACCTGTTCCACTTGTTTTTTATCCTTGTCATATCGTTGGTATAAGGTTTTAATAATCGCATTTTCCATATTGCGCAGTGAGTCTATGCAAAGGGTCAGGCTTTCGCCGTTCATGGTATTGCTGCTGCCGGTGACAGGCTCCTGTCCGGAACCAAACTCCAGCAGCAGTTCCCGGATCTGCTCATCCTTTTGATAGTCCAGGACAATGGCCCGTTCCAGAAAATTGTGCAGTTCCCGGATATTGCCGGGCCAATGATACCCGGCCATGGCCTGGATTCCGGCCTCGGAAAGGGTGAACATGCGGCCGTTCCGGGCGGACAGGTGCTTCACGGCATCCAGGGCGATTTCCCGCAAGTCTTCCGGATGCTCGCAAAGGGGCGGAAGGCGCAGGGGCAGCACATTGATCCGGTAATATAAATCCTGGCGGAAGGTTCCCGCCGCTACATCGGCAGCCAGATCATGGTTGGTGGCAAAGATAAAACGAACGTGGATGGGAATGTTTTTCGCACCGCCGGTCCGGCGGACTGTTCGTTCCTGCAGGACCCGAAGCAGCTTGACCTGAGTATCGAAAGGCATATCCCCAATTTCATCCAAAAATAAAGTGCCGCCATGAGCCATCTCAAACAGGCCGGACTTCCCACCTTTTCGGGCATCGGTAAACGCACCGTCTTCATAACCGAACAATTCGCTTTCTAACAGGGATTCTGTTAAAGTAGTGCAGTTGATGGCGATAAAGGGCCCCCCGGCAAGTGGGCTGGCATTGTGGATGCTTTGGGCAAAGATTTCTTTGCCGCTGCCGCTTTGGCCATATAACAGAATATTGGAATGGGACCTGGCATATCCCTGCGCCCGGTCCTTTAGCTTTGTGAACATCCGACTGCTGCCTTTGATGTCGGCAAAGGTATGGCGGGCTACGAAGCCTTGCTCGTGAATCTTACGGCGGGCATCCATTTCCATCCGTTGGATATCCTTGACCAGGTGAGCGCTGATCAGTGTGCCAAGGAAAGTATCCCCATCATATTGAAGATATTTTTTGATGATATACTCGCCCTGGCTGGTGTGGATGGTTTCGTAGTTGCCGGGAGTACTGGTGAACTGTTGAAATAAAGGCCGGGTCCTGCTGATATCGTCAACGAACTGGCCCAGGATATCGGCCTGTTGTATCTGCAGATATCGACTCATGGCAGAGTTGATGACGATGACCTGCTCCCGGTGGTCAAGAACCAGAATTCCCTCGGCAGTGTGGTCCATCACGGCGCGCAGCCAGCAGAATTTCTCTTGCTCGGCCTGTTTGGCTAAAAAGAAGCGGCGGATCAGTTCGATGGCAAACAGGAAAGAACGTTTTTGCGGAATGACCAATACCACCGGGAAATTCAGCTCCATGGCATATTCATAAGAATATCCCCCCATGGTAACCAGACATTCCCGGTTATCGGCAATTACCTGATCCACTGTGGGGCGGATCAGATCCCGAACGGTGAAACGGTAGCAGCTGACGTCAAAGCCGCTCATCGCTATGATGTGGTCCAGATCATAATATTTTGTGGTGTATCCGATTTCCGTAAAGGCCAGTTTCGTTCCATAAGCACGGGCCTGGTAAAAGGCGCACATAATATCATAATTATCAGGATAAATAGGGTAGACAGGCACGGTAATACGGCCACCCATAGTTTCCGTGGGGATGCCGATGAGGATAATGGCATCAACCTCATCGGTATTCTGTAATTCCAATGCAAGTAAAAGCGCAGCGGTCAGACAACCGGTCCGAAAAAATAACTGGCATTCCAGGTCGGAAACCGTATTGCCATAGATTGATTCTACATCCGGAAGGGAGGAGATAACACCGATTTTCATCTTCATGTTTTATATATCCTCCTGTTCTTAACATAATCAGCGCGAGGGCCAGATCCGGTTAATGGACAATTCCCATGCCGTATGCTGCAAGCGCCACTAACAGGGCGGCGGTTCCGGGAATAAAGGTCATTTTGAAATAAAGCCAGGCCACTTCACGGATATTCAGTTTACATAATGTAATCGCATTTACCGGGCCAGAGTTATGTGGGGTCATGTAGCTGGTAATCCCCAATGTGGTCAATCGGTGACCCAGCTCAGCGCTGATCCCGATGGCAGTAAATTTTTCAATAACAATCGGTAATGTAGCCGGCAGGAATGTACTGGAAGAACCAACTACCGCACACATGATCATGACCAGACTTAAGCCGGAGAATACCCCCGGAAGATTGCTGAGTCCGCCAATCAGTAACTGGAAGCCCGGTGCCGCACGGATAATAGCAGCAAAGCCAACGGCGCCACAGGTGTTGATAATCGGAGTACCGGCGGAAATCAGACCGTTGTTGATGGTTCCGCGCATGGAAGCTAAATATTTATAGTTCATTACGATACCGATAATGGAACCAAGCAGCAGGCCATTGATCGGGGAAAGCTTGAAAATCAGGATAATAGCTACCGGTGAAATTAACGGGATCGCGGAACAGAAGATATTTGGCAGTTCATCGGCAGATCTTACGGTCTGCAGCTGCATGTTACGGATCGCCTCGCCGGAAGGCAGGAAGCCTTCGCCTCTTTTCTCGAACTTACGCAGTTCCCACCAGATCAGTGCACCGATCGTCAGGATACAGGCAGCAGTACAGGCGATAGAAAGTCCCATCATGGCGGTCAGCGGGGTGCCGAATTCGTTGGCAATCATAATGTTGGTGATATAGATGGAACCACCCAGGATAATAGCCGGCTGCATACCGGCGCTGCCGATGGGGTACAGGCGCCATGGGATATCACATTCGGTGAACAGTTCCCGGCCAATGGCCAGAATCGTGAAAATACATACGAAACCATTTACTCCGGAATAACCTAAAAAGGCGTAAAAGAAAGGCATTAAAGACAAGGTCCAAAACTTCGGATTCTTGCTTTTCTTGGTAATGGAAGCAATGGACAGGGCTACCTTGCGAACGGCTCCACAGTCATCCATAATGCGGCCAAACAGGGCGCTGATGAAAAACAGCAGGAAATACTGGGAGACGTAATTACTGAATGCTTTCATGTAGGTATCGGTAATGGCCGTGAAAATATCCATCTGTCCGGTGATCGCCACTACAATAGAAGCGATGATACAGTTTAAGAACATGTTGAATCCTTTAAAACTTAGAAAAACGAAGACGGCTACGCCTAAAGCAATGCCGATTAAGCTGAATGTTCCCATAAAAAGTCCTCCTTTATGATTTTACATTATTTTGCAGGGTATTCGTACCAGCCTTTGCCGGTCTTACGTCCAAATGCGCCCAGGTTGTATTTCTCTTCCAGACATTTGGCCGGCTTATCCTTTTCCTGGCCGGTCTGGCGATAGCGGCGTTCTCTGGAAAGATAGGAGACATCCAGACCAACTAAATCCATCAGACGGAATGGCCCCATGGGGTGATTTAACCCTTTTTCTACAGCGATATCCACTTCGGCCGGGGTTACATAACCGTGATCGACCAGGAACATGGCTTCATCCATGATGCCGGCCAGAATCCGGTTGGTGACAAAACCGTCGATTTCCTTGCGCACCAGGATTGGTGCTTTTTTGCAAGAGCGGGCAAATTCCATCAGGGTCTCAGCTGTTTCCTTACTGGTGTGTTCGCCCTGAACCACTTCGACTAATTCCATCACCAGAGCCGGGTTGAAATAATGAAGATTTGCAATTTTTTCTGGTCGTGAGGTCGCTTTGGCGACGGCTGAAGAGGGAATAAAACTGGAATTTGAGGCCAGGATCGCTTCTTTTTTGGTTAACTGATCCAGGTTCTTAAATAGTGCCTGTTTGATATCCTCCTTTTCAACGATCGCTTCAATCACTAAATCAGCGTTTTTTGCGGCGGTTGCCAGGTCAGCTTCGATTGTAAAGCGAGATTTAATCTCGGCGACTTGCCCGGCAGTCATTTTTCCCTTGGCAATACGGCCATCCAGATAGTCCCCCATCCACTTTCCGGCAGCCATGAGCATGTCTGGTGCGATATCGTTTAATACGACCTGATAACCGTGGATAGCGCTGACCAGAGCGATCTGCCGGCCCATAACCCCCGCACCAATTACCAATACCTGTTTGATTTTTGACGAATTCATCCTTCCCATCCTTTCTTGTTTGTTATTTGGTGCTGCTTAAGTTATAAAGCAATATTTGTGCCAACTTCAAAAGCAGCTGAATATTTGCGGGAATCAGAAGATTGTTGATAAAAAAAAGATCATATTGATAAAAAAATTTCATTTTGAAATTCATTTTAAACAAAAATTGAAAAGAAAGAATTTAAAATGGGATGTTTCTCGGATTTTTAAAATGTGGCATACAATTTGCTCTATTATTTGTTGTATGTAAATTGATGAAAAGAACGGAGGTATTTACATGGGTACATGGTATAAGACAAACTGTAATATGTGCTCGCAATCCTGCGGATTGGAAGTGATGGTGGAGAATAACTGTATTGTCTCCGCCCGTCCGGATCCGGCCAATCCCAGGTCGAGGAACTATTGCTGCCGGAAAGGGCGGGCAATCAAGTATTATCAGCATAACAGTGACCGTTTGAACTATCCGTTAAAGCGGGTGGGAGACGAGTTTGTCCGTATTTCGTGGGAGCAGGCATATACGGAAATTGCTGAAAAACTGCAGGCGATATTAGAGGAACATGGCCCCCGCTGCCTGACCAGTATTGGCGGTGCGCTGGCATCCGGCCGCTCCGACGGGGCGTTTTTAAAGGGGCTGGTCAAGGCTTGTGGTTCTCAATACCACTATAGTCCGGTCGGGCTGGAATTCATGGGCCTGTTCTGGTCGCATTTTCGCATTATTGGCCCGGGCATACCAAACAGCCATGCGGATGATGACCACACCGAAGCGTTGGTGGTCTGGGGCTCCAATTCTTATGTCAGCCATCAGATGAACAGAGCCCGGATGGAAATCCGTAAGATTTCGGAAAACCCGGACCAGCTGCTGATCGTGATCGATCCGCGCCTTAGTGAAACAGCCCGGATGGCAGATATGCACATTATCCTTAACACCAGTACGGACGCCTTGCTGGCCCGGGCGATGATTGCCCTGATCTTAAAGGAAGGCTGGCAGAATCAGGAATTTATCGATGCAAATGTGGCTGATCTGGATCAGGTTATCCCCTGGTACAAGGATGTGGATATTGAAGAATCCTGCCGGGTGTGCGGTGTTCCTTATGAGAAAGTCAGAGCATTATGTAAGATCCTCTGTACGAAAAAGTGGGCTCTGCATGAAGACCTGGGTATCTTCATGAGCCGTCACAGTACCCTTAATACTTTTTTGCTGCTGACGTTAAGTGCCATTACCGGTAATTTGCTGATGCCCGGGGGCACAATCTTCAGGGCGATGTATGGACCGCCAAGGCCAACTACGGAGGAAGGTGATCCCAAAGTATGGAGAACTGTTGAGACGAACCGTTTTCCGGTGTGCGGTGATTATCCGGACCCGGTTCTTTCCAGTGAAATACTGAGTGACCATCCGGATCATCTCCGGGCGGCGGTGATTACCATGTCAAATCCGATTCGCTCGTTCCCGGACACGAATAACCTGGAAAAGGCATTTGATACGATGGATCTGGTGGTCTGTGTTGACATCTGCATGACCGAAACGGCCAGAAAGGCCCATTATGTGCTGCCGGCCTGCAGTCCCTATGAGGCTTATGATCATGCACCTTCGCCGCAAGGGTATCCGATGGTCTTCTGTCAGTTAAAGTATCCGATTTTAAAACCGGAAGGCGAACGGAAGGAGGGGGCTGAAATTCTGCTGAATATTGCGGACAAAATGGGGCTGATTCCGGAATTGCCCCAGTCTCTTTATGATGCGGCCATGAATAAGACCAGAAAGGAATATTACACGGAGTTAATGGCATATTTCGATGCCAATCCCGGGCACCGGCAATATTTGATGCTGATTGTCGGAAAAACGATGGGAGCGGCGATGGGTTCCGTAGCCAAAGCGGGCGTATGGATGGCCCTCATGGTGTCTGGTCCCCGCGTCAAGGCGGCGGCAGTCCGGGCTGGTTTTCCGGATCATCCATTGGTTATGGACGATATCTTCCAGGCCGTTTTGGAGAGCCCGGAAGGCGTTGTAATTGGCCTTTTGGATATGGATAAGGGCCTGGAAGTGATTAAACATGAAGATAAGAAATTCCATTTGTTCCACGAAAAGATTGATGACTACATCACCCGAATTACCCCGGAGCAGGAAGAACGGGAACTGACGCTGACGGAGGAATTTCCGATGACCTTGTCTTCCGGCACTCATGCTGACGCCGGTTCCAATAGTGTGATGCGTAATCCGGCTTCTTACCGCCACCGCAAGCCCTGGACGATCAAGATCAATCCGCTGGACTGTGCGGAGCTGAATATTAAGAATGGTCAGATGGTCCGGGTAACGGCCAAAGGCGGAACGGTAGAGGTGGAGGCGGAGTATGACTTTAAAGCCGGCCGGGGCTTTGCTCAATTGCCCCATCACTTTGGCTTTGAGTTTGACGGCGTTGTTCATGGTGTTGGCGCCAGCCGCGTCAGCCACCGTGAGGAAATGGATGAACTGACCGGCAATCCGATCTGGCGCCGGGTTCCTTGCCGGATCGAGCCGATTTCAGCGATACCAGAGGAGGTGGTAAGATGAGTAAAACTGTGAAGGAAGACGCTATTCTGCTCAATGCCATGCATGCGGCGCAAGCCAGGTTTGGCTATCTGACGGATGAGGCGGTGGCGGAATTGGCGGCGGCGTTTGGTCTGACCAGGGCGGAAGTGGTAAGTATAGCCACCTTTTATAGCATGCTGCAGATGACGGCACCGCCACCGGTGTGTATTCAAATCTGTAAAAGTGCGCCCTGCCATGTGGCCGGTGCCAGGGAGGTGATTGCTGCTCTGGAAGCGGAACTGGGGATAACCATGGGTGAGACCACAGCCGATGGCAGATATCGGCTGGAATATGTGGAATGTCAGGGCCAGTGCCAGGATGCCCCGACGATATTACTGAATGGCCGGCTTTGCAGCGGTGTGACACCCGGACGGGTAAGCGCTTTATTACGGGAAGGAGTGGAATAAAGACCATGCAGGAAACAAGAATTGCTTTACGTAATATGGGAAAGATCATTCCCGGCAGAATCGATGATTATATTGCTGCCGGTGGTTATGAAGCACTGAAAAAAGCCCGTTTGACCGACCGTATGGAACTGCTGGAACTGCTGGAACGTTCGGGAAGGCTGCGGGGACGTGGTGGAGCAGCTTTTAATACGGGGATGAAATGGAGCAGCGCTTTTGCTGTGGACAGTAAAGAAAAGTATATCATTTGTAATGCCGATGAAGGAGAGCCGGGCACCTATAAGGACCGTGTTATCATCGAAAGTGATCCCCATACGGTAATTGAGGGAATGCTGATCGGAGCCTATGCCATCGGTGCCGATACCGGCTATATCTACTGCCGCGGAGAATATGCGAAGAGTATAGAACTGTTAAACAAGGCCATTGCCCAGGTCGAAGAAGCTGGCCTGGGCGGCGGTGTCAAGCTTTCTGTAGCGGCTGGTGCCGGCTCTTATGTCTGCGGCGAAGAAACCGCCCTGCTGGAGTCCCTGGAAGGGAAGCGGGGGGAACCACGCTTAAAACCGCCATATCCAACCACTTCCGGGTTTCGCGGCAAGCCAACGGTGGTAAACAATGTGGAGACATTTGCAACGGTTCCCTGTATTGTGGAAAAGGGTGCAGCGTGGTTTCGCAGCCTTGGCGCTGACAGCTATCCGGGCACCAAGGTATTTTCCTTAAGCGGCGATGTGGTCAACAAAACCTGCTTTGAGCTGCCGACGGATGTGACCCTGCGCCAGGTGGTAGAAGACTGCGGCGGCGGAGTGCCGGATGGTAAAAAACTGAAAGCGATCCAGGTCGGCGGCAGTTCGTGTGCATTTTTGCTCCCGGAACAGTTGGATACGGCCATGGATTTTGACTCGATGCGGGCGGTGGATGCCGCACTGGGTTCCGGCGCCATTCTGGTGATTGACGACAGTCATAATATGGTCGATATCATGGTTGCGATCACCAGCTTCTTTGCCCATGAATCCTGCGGCAAGTGTACGCCTTGCCGGGAAGGCACCTACCACATGGCTCAGGTGACCCAAAAAATTGCTGACGGTCAGGGAACCGGCAAAGATCTGGAATTACTGAAAAGGTTTGTGGAGTATCTGCCGGCGAACTGTTTTTGTCCATTGGGACAATCGGCGGCGATTGCCCTTGCCAGTGCCATAAAACTGTTCCCGCAGGATTTTGCGGTGAGACTGCAAAAGGAGGATGAGTAATATGTCGATGGTAAAGCTTGAAATTGATGGTCGTCTGGTGGTAACCGGTAAAGATAAGACCATTTTAGAGGCGGCAAGGGACAATGGCATCCGGATTCCGACCTTGTGTATGTTAAAGGGCCTGGAGCCGAGGGCGAGCTGCCGTCTGTGTGTGGTGCAAGTGGAAGGCATGAGCGCTTTTGCGCCGGCCTGCGCAACCAGGGTGGTGCCGGGGATGGTGGTACATACCACCAACGAGAAAATCCGCAAAGACCGTAAGACGACTCTGGAACTGATTCTCTCCCGCCACGCGGTGGATTGCCATCATTGCCTGCGCAATGGACATAGCTATGCGGCCGATCTGGATCCGGTTTTTTGTGAGATGTGTTTCTTTTGCGACTGTGTTCGGGATGGATTTTGTGAGCTGCAGACATTGGCCCGGGAATATGAAGTGGATGAACTGCCTTATCAGCTGGAGCCGGCCAGATATGAAACGGATTGCTCTACCGGCGTAGTCTTTCGTAATCCGAATAAGTGCGTCAATTGCCGCCGGTGTGTGGATGTCTGCAAACAGGTACAGTCAGTGGGTGCGCTGGGCGTGCAAAACCGGGGGGCAAAGACGATCGTTGCGCCGGTATGTGAGAATTTGCAGGAAAGCGATTGTGTACAGTGCGGCCGCTGTATTGATGTCTGTCCGACGGGGGCGATTTTTGCCCAGGAGAAGATTGATGAGGTGATTTATTATGCTCACCAATACGGAACTGTGACGGTGGCTCAGGTATCGGCGGATATTCTTGGGCGGCTGGGCGAATTGACGAAGTTAAAGCCGGCGGAACTGGATTTGCGCAAAGTGGCGGCAGGACTTAAAAAGATTGGTTTTGATTATGTGATGTGCGAGGATTATGCTTTGGCGGCGGCACTGCAGGTGGCCGGAAAGCAACTGGAAGAGAATCTGTCCGCGGAAAATCCGGTGATGATGACGGCAAGTCATTCGGCGGAGCAGTTTGTCAATCTGGAATTTCCGGAACTGGCCGGACAGGTGATCAGCTATCCTTCGGCCCAGCAGCAGTTTGGTGAATTGGTAAGCGGGGAGTGGGCGCAGGCGCAGGGCCTGGAACCTTCTGCAATCTGCAAAATTTCGGTTACCCAGACTCATACCAATGCGGCGGAAGCGCTGCATAACGGCAGTGTCAATTATGTAATTGATGCGAATGAGTTATACCGGATGTTTTTACGGACGGGAGTCAATCTTCGGAAAATTCCGGTCAAAGAGTTTGATTGCTTTGGTGAGGTACCGGCAGTGGATGTGGAACTTCGGCAGCTGCTGACTTTGGGGGTCCCGGAAATGACACAGGTTCCGCAGGAATTGACAATATCGATGAGTGGGGGATTGAAAGTCATCAAGTGCCAAAACCTCGGTCAGACCCGGAGGATGCTTGAGTTGGTGAAACATAAAAAGGCGGATGCAGCGGTAATTACATTGTTTGCGTAACAGCGGTGGAAGAATAATCGGCAACCGTTTACCTGGCTGGTAGGCGGTTGCTTTTTTGCGGTCAGCTTTTTTGTTCAGGGCCTTGCCCGATTTCTTTAAACCTCCGCCAAAGTGTAGTACTGCTCATTTCCAGGACCATCTCCACTTTCTTCTTATTGCCGTCATAATAATCCACCAATCGCTTAATGATATCCTGCTCCATCTCCTTCATCGGCCCGATCGCCACCGAAAGATGGGTTTCGCTCTGGTCATTTGCAGGAATCACCGGCTCATGAGTCCGGATTAATTCTTCCAGCATTTCATCTACCACAGAAATATCATTCACCCTCATGGCGACTAACCGCTCCACAAAATTCAGCAGTTCCCGGACATTTCCATACCAGTCATAACGCTGAAACCGGGCGACGACCTTGGCGGACAGGTAGGGACTATGACTGCCGTTGGCGGTCATTTTCCGGATCGCTGCCTGAACAATGGGGGCGATATCTTCTTTACGCTCCCGCAGTGCCGGGATTCGCAGATTCAATACGTTGATCCGGTAATATAAGTCTTCCCGGAACCGCTTTGCTTTTACTTCAGCATACAAATCCCGGTTGGTAGCCAGGATGATCCGCACATTGATGGGGATGTTACGGTTACCGCCGATGCGCATAACACAGCGTTCCTGCAGTACTCGCAGCAGCTTGGTCTGGAGGACCAGAGGCATTTCGCCGATTTCATCCATGAAGAAGGTGCCGCCAAAGGCCACTTCAAAGAGGCCCGGCCGGCCGCCTTTTCGGGCACCGGTAAAAGCACCGTCTTCGTAGCCGAACAGCTCACTTTCCAACAGGTTTTCGGATAGCGTTGAACAGTTGATCGCAACGAAGGGGCCGTTGCTCCAGGAGGAATAGTTGTGGATGCTTTGGGCAAACAGCTCTTTTCCGCTGCCGGTTTCGCCGTTGATCAGGATGATGGAATCGGTCTGGGCATACCGTTTGGCGATATCTTTTGCTTTTTTCAGGATGCTGCTGGTGCCGAGGATGTCTTTAAAGGTATTTGGTGCCAGGAAGCCCTGTTCATGCAGTTTCTTGCGGGCGTTGATTTCCATGTCCCGGAGGTTGCGCAGCAGGTTGATTTTGATCATGTTGCCCAGGCAGCACCGGCCGTCGTCCGTCATCAGGTTTTTGCGGCTGACGATAAATTCGTCTTCCCCATCCCGGACGATATCCACGACTTCCCGGTCATTGCCCGGGGAGGTGCAGGATACAAGGGAAACCAATTTGGCAAATAGTTCATTACCGCAGGTGATATGACTGAGGATCTGGCCGATGATATCGGCCTGTTTTAAATCCAGAAAATTTTCGGCGGCGGCATTGGCTACGGTGATATGTTCTTCCGGGTCCAGAGTGAGAATGCCCTGGTTGGAGGTCTGGACAATTTCATTCAGCCATTTGGCCCGCTCTACTTCCTTTAGCCGTTCCAGGAGCGTGTTCTTGATGGTATCTACGGCAGAGATAAATTCCTGTTCATCAGGCAATGCCATGACCGCGGTAAGGCCGATCTTCCGGGCGTAATAAAAGCTTAAATTGCCGGTGGTGACGATGACCCGGTAACCGTCGCTGACGGCCTGGTCGACCACCGCCTGTGCTTCGTTCAGCTTTTCAATCTGATAGCGTCGGATTGGATACCCCAGGATGTTCACCACCTGTTCGAAATTATAATGCCGCAGGTCCTGGCGGAATTCCAGGAAGGCAATGGGCTCGCCGGATTGGTGGGCCAGGTGGAAGCAGCGGACCAGATCAAAATTTTTCAGGCTTAGGGAAACGACCAGTACATTGGTGACGGACTGGACTACGGTACTGGTGGCTTCGCTGGAAATGATGGCATCGACCTTCTGGACGTCCTGTAATTCCCGGGCATGCTCAATGGCCTGCTCCATGGCTCCGACCCGGTAGATGAAGGTGCTGTCCAGTGCGTCGTAAAGATGGCGAAAGGCGGATTCCATCTCTTTGTAATGTGTGATTACCCCGATTTTCAACGTCATAAATATTCGTCTCCTTTCTGATCTTCGTCTTATGGTGTAAACGGGGGACAAAGTATAATATAATCTCATCATAGGTGACACGACAGTCTTTTGTCAAGATTTTTCCTGCGTTAAGTTGACAAAGAATCAAAATGAATTTCAAAATGAAAGCGATAAATCAAAATGATAGGACGGGATTACCGGGAAGTGCACGTTATCCTTGATAAATGAGGCCGTCAAAGTTGGCACGGTAATTGCTTCTTAATATAGACAAAGTCATTTTTAATATTTCTAAAAAATATAAAGGAGAATGTCACTATGAAAAAGAATTTATTGCTTAATCCGCAGAAAATGCAGCAGATCATGGCAGACCAGAAAACCCAGGAGCTACTGAACCTTACGGTGGAATTCTTTGAGCACAAGGGAAACTACTCGATGCGTATTGACTCCAAACAGAAGCGGCTGCCAACCGACTGGTACCAGTTCATCAAAGAGTCCGGCTTATTTAAAACCCTTTTGACCCCGGCCGGTTATGGGGATGAGGATTCCCGCTGGGATTTCTACCGGATCAGTTCGGCCAGTGAGCTGATGGGATTCTATGGTATGTATCAGTATAATTTTCAGGTATCGGTACTGGGTACATCCCCCATCTGGAGCGGCAAGAATGAGTATCAGAAGCAGGATCTTACCAGACTCCTGCAGGAAGGTCATGTGTTTGCCTTTGGCTTGTCAGAGAAGCTTCACGGTGCAGATATTTATACCACCGACACGACGCTGCAGCCAATTGGTGACGGAAAGTACATAGCAAATGGCCAGAAATATTATATCGGCAATGCTTCCCGGGCACCGAAGATTTATGTATATGGCAAGAATACAGAGACGGGCGAGTATGTCTCATGGGTAGTGGATTGCCGTGACCGCCATTGCAAATACTGTGGTGATATTGAAATCGTGGGTATGTTTACCGGCCAGTTAGGCTACTTCGATATGATTGAGTATCCGGTGGAGGAAAAAGATATTCTGGCGGTTGGTGACGATTCCTTCGCAATGGGACTTTCTTCCATCAATATTGGCAAGACCCAGACCGCGATGAAGAATGTCGGTATGGCTACCCATATGCTTTATGAAATGGTGAATCATACGCACAACCGCTGGCTGTATGGCAAACGTGTCAGTGACATGCCTCATATCAAACGAATGATGTTAGAGGCCTGGTCCCGGATCCTGATGTCCCGTCTGTACAATTACCGGGCGGTGGACTATTTCCGTCAGGCGAATCCGGCCGACCGCCGTTATCTGCTGTTCCATCCACTCCAGAAGGCCCGTTCGGCCGGGGAATGTGACCGTGCCGTCACTTTGATGCACAATGTTATGGCGGCGAAGGCATATGAGACCGATACCTTTGCCGAGACCGCAATCCGCCAGATCGGCAACTCGGTACGTCTGGAAGGAACCGCCCATGTAAATATGTCCCAGGCAGTTAAGTTTGCCAGAAGCTATTTCTTTGATAATGAAGACCTGCCGGTAGTGCCGGAGGGCAAGATGATCAAGGATGACAGTCTGGCCGCGTTCAATCAGGTCTTTGGTAAGGTCAGGGACATTAAGTTTGCCGATTACCGCCGGGCATTTGCCGGCTGTGAACTGCCCAATGTAACGATCTTTTTAGAGCAGGCCGAGGCATTTAAAAGCTTTTACGCCAAGACACCACTGACCAGAGAGCAGACCGGCAATGCGGACTTCTTGCTAAATGTGGCGGAAATCTTTGGCGCAATTGTATATGGCCAGCTGGTCTTTGAAAAGGCAAATCTGGAAGGTGTGGAAGATATGGTTATCGATCAGTTGTTCAGCTATCTGGTAAGAGATATCGATAACTATGTGACCCGACAGCTCTGTGAATATGCCGGACATTTTGAAGACGGACAGCGGGATGGCCTGGCTGCGATTGTCAGAGACCCGTATATTGATCTGACCCAGGAGCAGACGATTATTGATGAATATATTCTGGCTTTAGATAATGCTTACAACGGAACGACAGGTGTGGTAATCTTTGAATAAAAGAGGGAGGTAGCATATGAGTATTCAGTTGATTATGGTAGTTGTTTTTCTAGTTCTTACATTGGCGATCAGTATTTATTTTAACAAAAGGAATACCGGCACTAAGGAGTATTTTTTGGCGCAGGGAAGTCTTGGGGTTCCGTTGATTGCCGGCCTTATCTTTTCGGAGGTAATCGCCGGTGCCACTACCGTAGGTGCTGCGGCAGCCGCCTTTAAGACGGGTCTTTCCTGTGTGTGGACCAGCTGGGGGCAGGCATTGGGGATGTTTATCTTTGTGGTCTTTGTCGGTAAGTTCTACCGGGCGATGAACAAAGTCAAGGGCGTCATGTCGGTGCCGGAAGCCTACAAATATATGTTTGACGACCGGTCTCGCCTGGTTATGCTGCTGGTAGGGGTATTGGCTTACGGAATCATTTTTTCCACTACCCCGATGGCAGTGGCGTCAATTATGGCACCGATGTTGAATCTAAGTATTCCGACGGTGGTCTGGATCGCCGGTGGAATCTTCATTGTAATGACGATGACAGGTGGTCTGAAAGGCATTGCCTGGATGAATGTAATCAATTCGATTATCTTATATGTGGCGATGGGGACCATTGCGTTTAAGTCGATTCATGCGGCCGGCGGCATCGGGGCAATGAGGGCGGCCGTAGATCCCACCTATTTCAGTGTCCTGCAGCCAGATGCGGCGACAGCGCTGGCGGGCGGACTGGGTACCGGAATCGGCAGCGTGGCCGGGGCGATTTATGCCAATGTTACGTTTAGCGGGCGTACTTATAAGCAAGTGAAAATCGGCCTGATTCTGGCGGCCGTGCTCCTGGTTCCGTTTGCCCTGATGCCGGGTCTGACCGGAATTGCCGCGCGAGTGATCATGCCGGAGGCCCAGGAGGCCACGGTTCTGTATACCATGGGCAATTACTTTGGACCGTTTTATGGTGGTCTGGCGGCGATGGTGGTGGTAGCGGCCTGCTTTTCTACCGGTCCGGCATTCCTCCTGCAGATCAGTACGACGTTGACCCGTGACTTTTATAAGACGCTGGTGAATAAAGAGGCCGATGATAAGGCGCAATTGTTCTTCAGCAAAATAGCAGCACTGGTGATGGGTGTGCTCTTCATCTTTATGGGGCTTCAGTACAGTTCGATTTTAAGCCAGGTTCTGGGCGCCTTCCAGATCCGCTCGGTGGTGGGAGTGGTGTTGATGGTGGCGGTGTTGTGGCCGAGGGTGTCGCCGGATGCGGCATTCTGGTCCATGTTGATCGGCGGCGCCGTGGCAGCATTCTGGCATTTTGGCAACAGTCCCCTGGGGATTGCGCCTTTGTGGCCGGCAACAGCAGTTACTTTGCTGATTCTGATCCCGATGTCACTGATGAGCAAGCAAAAGATTTCAGCGGGATATCAGTTGTATAAAGAGATGTGTGAGGTAGCCGACAGTCTTGAATAAAACCAGGAGGAATGTAATTATGGAAAATCAGCAGTTACGTGATGCGGTAATACTTGCTTATGGCAGAAGTGCGATTGCAAGAGGCGTAAAAGGGTCCTTAAAGGATACCCACCCGGTGGACTTTGCCGGACTCGTTTTGGCCGAAGTAGTTAAGAAGGTACCGGAAATGACACCGGATATGATCGAAGATGTGGTGGTTGGCTGCGCCAAACCAGAAGGTGTCCAGGGGGTAAACTGTGGCCGTCTGGTGGTTTCGCGGGCCGGTCTGCCGGACAGCGTTCCGGCCCAGACCGTGACCAGGCTTTGCGCTTCCGGTCTGCAGGCAATTGCCAATGGGGCGAATGCGATTATGACTGGTCAGGCGGAGCTGGTGTGTGCCGGCGGGATGGAATCGATGACGAAGATTCCCATGGGTGTGGATCCGTCGGTGCGAAATGCCTGGATCAGCGAGAATAAGCCGGGGCTTTACTGGCCGATGGGATTGACCGCGGAAAGAGTGGCCCAGGTGTATGGAATCAGCCGTGTGGAAATGGAACAGTTCGCGGTGGAAAGTCATGCCAAGGCAGCAGCGGCCCGGGAGGCCGGGGCGTTTAAAAAGGAAATCGTCCCGATTGTGATCCAAGATGAGAATGGCAATGATCTGATTTTTGATACGGATGAGGGAATCCGTCAAGGAACTTCGCTGGAAAAGCTGGCAGCCTTAAAACCCAGTTTTAGTGAGGATGGCCGGGTAACCGCCGGAACGGCTTCGCAGGTTAGTGACGGTGCCGGGTTTGTGGTTCTGGCATCGGCAGAGAAGGCCAGGGAATTAGGCGTGAAGCCGTTGGCCCGGTTTATCTGTTATGCAGTGGCCGGGGTGCCGGCGGAAGTGATGGGCATCGGTCCGATCCATGCGATCCCGCGGGCATTGACCTTAAGCGGCTTAACGGCCGCTGATCTGGATGTGATTGAACTGAATGAGGCATTTGCGGCGCAGGCGATTCCTTGTATCCGGAAGTTAAAGCTGGATCCGGAGAAGATCAATCCCCGGGGCGGGGCGATTGCCCTGGGCCATCCGCTGGGAGCTACCGGGGCGATTCTGCTGTGTAAGGCATTGTCCTATTTAGAGGATACCAATGGCCGGTACGGCATGATCAGCATGTGTATCGGCGGTGGTATGGGGGCAGCAGGAATCATCGAACGGCTGTAAGACAGGTGAACGACAGAAAGACAGGTGATGGTATGGAACAGATTATGTTAGAGGAAAAAAAAATCACCCATGAAATTGAGGAAGCGGCAATCCATAATTTGGGAGACGGGATCGGCTGTCTGGCCTTCCGCTCCAAAGGAAACAGCATTTCCCCGGCGATCCGGGAGTTTATCCTGAAGGTGGCAACGGAAGATCTGCTGGGATATGACGGTCTGGTCATTGGTAATCAGGCAAAGAATTTTTCCGTGGGGGCTAATTTATTCAGTATCAAAGAGGATATTGATAAAAAGAATTTCCCGGCGTTTGATCACCGGGTACGGTCTTTTCAGACCATGACGATGGCGCTGAAACAGAGTAAAAAGCCGATTGTGGCAGCGCCTTATAAAAATACGCTGGGAGGCGGCCTGGAAGTGGTGCTTCATGCCCATGCCCGGGTGGCGTTAAGGAAAAGCTACATGGGTCTGGTAGAAGTGGGCGTAGGATTGATCCCAGGCGGAGGCGGGACCAAGGAAAGTGCTTTGCTGGCAGCCCGTGCTGCCGAAGCCGGGGAGCAGACCCGGGTCCGGCAGAAGGCGTTTGAGCGGCTGACCATCCGTACCGTATCCGCCAATGCGGAGGAGGCAAAAGAATTTGGCTATTTACAGCCGGCGGATCAGATTGTGGAGACGCCGGAGGAATTGATCGGCAGCGCCAAGGCGGTGTGTCTGGCGCGGCTGGCCGACGGGCTGACCGGTAAAGGGGAAGAACGCGTATTATTACCGGGCAAAGCCGGATATGACCTGCTGATGGAGCATGCCGAGGGATTACTGGCGGCAGGCACGATCACGCCTTATGATCTGGCGATTGGAAAGCGGATTGCCCTGGTGCTGTGCGGAAGTGCCACGGAAGAGGCGAGAGAGTACGGCGAATGGGAGATTCTGGATCTGGAGCGCCGGATGTTTGTAGAACTGACCAGGGATCCGGGAACTTATGAACGGATCCGCCACTTTATTGAAAAGAATGAACTTTTAAGAAACTGATCCAACGGAGGTGATAAGATGAGACCCCTTGAAGGAATCAAAGTAGTAGAGCTGGGTTCTTATATCGCGATCCCCAAGGCGGCCAGAATGATGGCGGACTGGGGTGCTGAAGTAATCAAGGTTGAGCCGCCTTCGGGGGAGGCATGGCGTTACGTGGGGAAATCCTGGAATTTCCCTTACGAGCCGGATAACAATCCTTTTTTTCAAGCGGAAAATGCGAATAAGAGAAGCATTGCGCTGAATTTGAAAACAACAGAAGGAAAACAGGTATTGCATCAATTGCTGGCAACAGCCGATGTTTTCTTAACCAATACCAGAGCCAAAGGACTAAAGAAACTGGGCCTGGACTATGAGGCGGTTAAGGAGCAGTATCCCCGCCTGATTTATGCCCAATTCAGCGGGTATGGTGAGACGGGACCGGCGAAAGACGATCCTGGTTTTGATACCGCCGCCTTTTGGGCCCGCAGTGGACTGCTGATTGAGTGGGGAAGTGAACATGCGCCGCCTTTTAAGCCGCAGCCCGGTTTTGGCGACAGCGCCTGTGCCTCGGCGATTCTAAGCGGTGTCCTGGCGGCATTGTTAGGCCGGGCCAAAACCGGCCAGGGTGAATATCTCCAAAGCTCCCTTTATGGTACTGCCCTTTGGTACAACAGCAATGGTGTGATCATGGGGCCAAAAGAACGGGGAATTCGTTTTCCCAAAACCAAAGCAGATTATCCCAATGCCATTTCCCCGATCTATCAGACCGGCGATGGCGATTGGATCATCACTTCCTCCACCACCTGGGACAAGCATGTGAAAGGCTTCTACCGGATGCTGGGTTTGACCGAATGGCTGGAGGACCCCTACTATCTTGATCTGGAGGAAACCCGCAGGCACTTGCCAGAGATTATCGACCGGATCCAGGAAGCATATCGCACGAAGACGACAGCGGAGATTGTCGAGGGTCTGAAGGCAATTGATATGGTTCATGCCAAATTAGTCCATCCCAATGACGTAACAAAGGATGAGCAGGCCTGGGCCAACGGTTACCTGCGGGAACTGCTTTTAGAATGTGGTGAGACAATCATAGTCCCCAACCCACCGATCAGGTTTGGCAGTATTGGGGAACTGCCTTACGAGCTGGCGCCCCACCTGGGAGCCGACAGCCATGAGATCATGGCGGAGTTGGGATATGGTGAGGATGAAATTGAAAAAATAAATCCAAACAGGAGGAATGAATCTTGAGCAAGAATTTCTTATTGAATCCCCAGGCATATGATGGCTCCAAGGACGATGAAGCAACTCGTAAAATCATGGCGAGCACCATTGCCTTTTTTGAACACAAAGGTCTGCGTGAGATGAAAATCGACGATATGTTATTCCGTTATTCGGATGATTTTGTCAAATGCCAGCGCGACCTTAAAGCATTTGCCACGATGCTGACACCGGAGGGATATGGCGAGAATCCGGACACGGCCCGGTACGACCTGCGCCGGATCACCCATTACAACGAGTTATTAAGCTTTTACAACCTGGCGACCCGCTACATCTTTCAGGTTTCCATCCTGGGCAGCAGCCCGATCTGGATGAGTGACAACCAGACGGTGAAAGAATACGCTGCGAAGCTCCTTAGGGAAGGCCATATTTTCGGTTTTGGCTGTTCGGAAAAAGAGCATGGTGCCGATCTTTATAACAATGAGATGACGATTACTACCAACGAAGACGGCACCTACCGTGCAGATGGTGAAAAATACTACATCGGCAACTCGGACCGTGGCTTTATCGCCACCTTTGCCAGGTTCAAAGAAAATAATGACTGGGCCTTTTTCCTGACGGACAGCCGTCACCGATGCTACAATGACAAGAAAAACATCAAATCTTCCTATCTGCATACCGGATATGTAGGTGAATATGCGCTTGTTGATTATCCGGTGACTGCGGACGACATCATTTCCCGCGGGAAAAAGGCCTGGAATGACGCACTGTCTACGGTTAATATCGGAAAATTCCAGGTGGGAGTTTCCCCTATTGGCGTAGCAACCCATGCATTCTATGAATGTCTCCACCACTCCTACAATCGCTGGCTTTACGGCAAGCGCGTGACCGCCATGCCCCACGTCCGGGAAATGTTTGTTCAGGCTTATATCCGGACGGTTGGGATGAGACTGTATGCCTTCCGGGCCATTGATTATTTCAAGAGCTGTTCGGCGACGGACCGCCGTTACTTACTGTTCAACCCGGTCAACAAGATGAAGACCGCTTTAGAAGGCGTAACTGCCATTACCCAGCTGTGGGATGCGGTAACGGCCAGAGGCTTCGAATGCGAGACCTACATGGAACAGGCCACCAGAGACATCCAGTCTTCGCCAAGACTGGAAGGAACCGCGCATGTAAATATGAACCTGATCCTGAAGTTCATCGCCAATTATCTCTTTCACCATCAGCAATATGAGGATGTGCCGGTCATCGGAGCTACCGATGATTCCTGTATCTTCCGTCAAAGCTCCGGCAATCTGGCCAGTGTTACGTTTGATGACTATCGCAGCGTATATGAAGCTTGTCAGATTCCCAACGTGGTCATCTTCTACAAACAGGCGGTCTTGCTGCGGGAGTATTTTGAAAAATGGCCGGCTGAGAAATGGGAAAAGAACCGGATTGCCGATATGCTGTCCTTAGGTCAT
>Ga0153921_1000331_pt1 | contig 27987 bp, 28 predicted proteins | sample TSNJ005MetaG_FD_104691 | JGI IMG/M metagenome (GOLD analysis project Ga0153921, IMG submission 104691) | Attine ant fungus gardens microbial communities from New Jersey, USA - TSNJ005 MetaG | ecosystem: Host-associated > Fungi > Mycelium > Unclassified | place: USA: New Jersey, Brendon T. Byrne... | reverse complement strand
ATGATTTGGCCGGTATGTACTGAGTGATGATTACGCCCGGATAACAGCGCTGCACGGGTCGGGGAGCACATGGCGGTGGTATGAAACTGGGTATAACGCAAACCTTTGTCAGCCAGCCCTTCAAGGGTAGGCGTATTCACCGGCCCGCCGAACGTGCTTGAGGCTGAAAACCCGACATCGTCCAGCAAGACAATCAATACGTTGGGCGCGTCTTTGGGAGCGACAGGTGAGGCGGAAAAGTGCGGCTTTGCCGAGTCTTTGGTGGTCAATCCGAGCTTGCCGTCAAACGGAACAGGCTGCATCGGCAGAGACTGATCACCTTGTACTACACCGGCCAACATCAGCAAGGCTGGCGCTGTCATCAAGTAACGGGGCGTGAACGGGGCGTTGGAACTGCGGTTCATGGGGTTCATCCATGACTCTCCATTTCATTCAAATCTGAAAAGAGTAGTCCGTTACCCGAAATGTGCACGTGTGAATGTGCAACTCATCATCGAAATCACGGGCCGTTTGGGAGCGCCAATGAATTCCGTGAGCGACCGCTTATGGCCGTTAGCGGCCTTTTGCGAACGTCCGTTTTTAGCCGAAAGCAACCAGTTGAGGCTATGTCTAGTCGCTGCCACGGGCAGCCGGTTCCTAGGCTAACCAACATAACCATGAGCCGCGCAGGCCATATCAGTAGGCGACCCAAACATCGATTGACGACCCTTTTTTCGCGAACATTTAGACTGAGGCACAAACAGCCCCTTGCCGCTTATTATTGGAATCCCATTTGTCGGGGCTGATTGAGCCCTGCTGATGAGTTCTGAAAGCCCCTCCTACAGCCCCAGATCTCGATCAAGCTGATCAGCTTTCATCTCATCAGAGGCAAAACCGTTCTTCATCACGTGCAATTGCAGATGGTCGCGCAAATGCATTCTCAGGCGAGATCGAAGCTCGACGTAACTTTCAGTTGGGCCAGCGTCGATATGATGACGTTTCAGAGCATCACGTAGCACTCTGATGCTCTCAGCGCCGATCACTGACGCGTGCAGCTGCACGATAGGATCAAGGCCAGGGATTCTCTTGAAACTGGCGACCGCCTCTTCAAGCAGTCACGCAAACGACACCTTGCTACATGCCTGCTGCGCCGAGCGCCAAACCTTAAACTCAATCTCATCGTCCATCTGCTCTCTCCAGTTGATCTGCGGACTGACTCGCACGAATTTGTCCGACACGGGAATTTTTTCAAAAAAAAAGACCATGAATTTGAAATCAAACGGGTTAGCAGCGGCTTTCAGCCGCTAAAGGACGATTTTGCTGTACACATGAGGCCGCCATACACCGGCGTCAGCCAGATAAGTCGCAAGGAAAAGCCAGAAGCAAGAGCACAGCAACAGCGAAAAACCACATAGGTTGTCCAGGAAGACCGGTGAACGGAGAGGCGCCAAGATCGCTGCTTTTCTGTTGTCCTCAAATATAAAGATCCGTCGCACAAAAAATTTTTCAAGGGGCGAAAAAAAATAAATTTTCATCAAGCATGAAAAAAAGAAGGCGATATAGCTGCGGACACGCTTGCGACCACGCCTTTGAGGACTCCCAAGAACGAGATCGCTCGCTATCCATTGTTGTTCAGCCTTTACGGAATCGATTACGTGACTGAAGTGAAACCTCTCACCTTCAAGCAAGCATTGAAAAAAAATCTAAAACGCATCCTCGCCCACTGGCCTCAGTTGACCGTCTTTCTGGGTGGACTTGGCACGCTGCTGGGGATTTACACGATATCGACCTACACGACAGCCATCGGTCGTCCTGACCTGATGGCGGCAGCGCTTGCCGCGAAATCAGATCTGGTTACGTGGCTAGCTATTGTGGCTCTCGTGGTAACCGCTTACTTCGTGGTACTCATGACCACCGGCATTCTTTTTGGCCTCTCGGTGTCATTGTTTAACGATAGCCCTAACCTTCAACCCGAGATTGTGAAGGTGTTTTTCTGGCCGGTGTTGCTTGGCATAGCCACGCTCATGGCCTTGATATTCGAAGCCCAAAATTTAAACGACTGGGATCGGTTGGCCTTCTTGGTAGCGTTTGTCGTTATCACGATTCCAGCGTTGCATCTCAGTCCAAAATTCAGACTCGCTCTAGACTTGTGCGCAACCTCCGCAGCGCCCGGAAAACCGAATAGCAGAGCATCCCGCATTTTCCTGCTAGCCATGCTGGCCTTTGTACTTGTTGCTGCCGTTGTATCGGCTGTGCTCCCTGTTAGCCTCATCCTTAGAGCCTACACCGGTGAGGACTCCCCTGAAGCGCTAATCAAACTCATGCTGATATCGATATTTTCCGCCGGTCTGACACTAATGCCTGCGATGGTTTTTTATGTCAGTAAGGCCGATCTATTCAAACGGATCTCACAATGTATTGCTCTGGCCTTAGCGATCCTCGTAATTGTCATCGGCGTATCGCCTGGAGGCACTCAGACCATCGTTTACTCGTCAGCATCCCTCATGAAGGTTCGTGACCAATCGGAAGCCAAATTTTTGCTGACCGAAAACTATGCTGCAGAGGATTTCGCCTCAGAAACTTGGGGCCATGTAGAAACCTTGCGTAATCAGCCTCTCGTATCAGCATTTCCGCTTTTTTCATTTGGAGAGGTGTTGTTGCTGTGTCCGGTCAAATTGATCAAGACCGAACTCAAGAACTGGCCTGCAGAATCCGCGTCTTGTGTGGTGACGAAAAATAGCAAAGCCATCCGTATGCCACGCAATATCAAAGCGCCGCAAGAGTCCCCCAAATCAGTGCCTACGCTCTGACGGCGCTAGACAAAGGGGGCTCACCTTACCTTTACATCGAATGACAGAAAGCCACCAGTTCCTCCGGTAAAACGGGTAATCCCCTAAGTTTGGCCCAGCTCATGAACAGGAAAAGTCCTGAAGGTCAGAACCAGCAGGACTTTTCTTGTTTCGCGATAGTTGGAACGGCCTGGCATTTATGCTGCACGCTGACCTGGAGTGCGATCCGAAACATCAGCAGCAAGGGCCTGACCCAGCGGGGTACGGTCTGAACCCTCTTGAACCAGTCCCTTTTCTTCCAAGCGGCTGCGACCGTTTTCGGCTACAGCTTGCCCTTGTGGGGTTTTGTCATAGCCGTCCTGCACCAGTCCTTGTTCTTCCAAGCGGTTACGACCGTTTTCGGCCAGGGTCTGCCCCTGCGGGGTACAATCCGAACCATCGGCGGCAACTGTCTGATGTTGATCAGTAACCTGCGTGAAAAAGCGACCTTCCTGGTTACCCGTTGTGGCAAATGCACATACTGCGAAAACAGCGACAGCGATCAGTAGGCTAAAGAATTTCATGGCGGCGACTCCGGTCGTAATCAAGGATTGAGAGCCGGGTCGTTCAGATCAGAGCTGTCTGGTTAACCCGTTTGCAGTGGTGTGTTTCTGCATGGGTTCAGATTAGGGTTGGGGCCGGTGCTGGGGTTAGACGAATACTGCTCTCGATTTGCCTGATTCTGTTTGTTGGCATAACCGTGCAAATCTGCGTGAGCGCTCTCTCTTCGTTGCAGATTCACCAGGGTGAGAATTATCTGGGCTTCCTAGAGCCGTTTATTCACGTCAGGACGGGGGCGGAGAATGTGGTCACTTCGCGATGCCGAAAAGCCTCTCCCCGTCAGCCTTGCATAGAGAAGGCTGGCGACTTGCGCGCCATGTGCCATCATTTTCACAGCAGTTGAAGCTAACCAACCAGAACACGGAGGAACGTGGCCATGCACAAGAAGCTCATTGTCGGAGTACTTATTGCTGCGGGACTGAGTGGCTGCTCAGGCAAAATTGTGAACTATACCGACGCTGAAAAAGCATGCGCCTCGGGTAAGTGCAACGGAATCCTCTACTACCCGCTGACTTATCAGACGGAGAGATTCTACTACGACCGTATCCTCGGCAAGGATAACGCCATTGTTCGCTTTTCAGGCGGACAAGCAAAAGATGGCAGCGACAAATGCACGCCTCTGATTGTTACCGAAACAAAATTGGTTCCCTCCCCCAAGCCCAGTCTGATCGACTATGAGCCTGGCCTGTTAGAAACCGTAACATTCGGTGTCGAGCTCACAAGCTCTGGCACCATTTCCAAGGTCAACACTGACTCGACCCCTGGTGCAAAAACTGCCGCCGATACGTTTGCAACCAACGCTACTGCGGTGAAAACGCTAAAAGCCGATGCCAACATCTTATCCGGGGGAGGCACGAAACCAGTCAATCCAGAAAACCTGCTTCACGACAGGATTCCCCTTTGTAGCGCAGGTCGTGTCCCACTCGGCACGGATCAAGCCCTTGGCAATGGTCAGGAGCCTCCAAAAGATGCGGCAGCATCAAACGGATGCCGTTGGTCTGGGTTTCACTACGTCTGCGACAAGTAGGTAATTCACCCACCTCTTCACCTTCATTGGGGTGACAGGTGAGAAGACAGAAACTACACAAGCGCCAGGATGCTCGGGATGATGTGTTCGATTACATCGAGATGTTTTACAACCCAAAACGACGCCACAGTTTCAACAATCAGCTGTCACCGGTAGGAGTTTGAAAAGCGTTACGCAGCGAGCCTGGAGAGTGTCTAGAAAACCCGGAGCGAAAATTCCTTCGTCGGAGAAGCCAATCCGTCACCATCCCAGAGTCCTGCTTCAAGTCTTAGGAGTGTGAGTCGATAAATCGAAAACTGAACGAAATGACTTCTGCCCATGGTGGACTGTGTATCCGCACCTCATCCCGTGCGACGCGTGCTGGTCATTACTCTTAGTATTGCCTTGACGGTGTCGATGAGAGACTGGCGCAAGAATGGACGAGCATTAAGGAGTCGGCAATGTCGTATGAAAATCAAGTCATCAACGGTGATCAAGAATTACTGACGTTGCTGTTAGCGGCGGATGCCGTGGATGTGGGGGCTTTAGTCGACTTCCTCACTGATTTCGGTAGCGGGCGATTGGCAATGAGCTCCGACGTTCAGCAGGTTTTGCTTTCTGCAAAGCAGAAGGCCAAATATTCGCGCGATACCTTGCTTCTGCTCATACGGGAGCTCCAGCTCTTTGGAGGAAATAGTGTCGCGAATCTTGTGCGTCGCACTGGTGTTCCCTACGCTGAAATCGTGCGAGACGTTGCGAAATACGTGCACGCCGAGGTGACGAGCAAAGAAGCAATAGAGGTGTTGGAGCTCAAGGTTCTTCAAAGGCTGGTCACTAAACTTTGGGAAAAAATGACCGAACAGGAACGTGCTGAGTTTGCAGGGAAGGTTCATGCCGACAACGGTGTCATCGACATCGGATTGGCGGCAGTACTTTCGGCAATCGGCTCTGGGGGACTCGGTGCAGCGAGAGCTGGGGTAATGGGAGTCGCGGCAGTGGCCCCTTTGTTGGCTGAAGGTGCATTCACTGCGGGGGCGGTTGCCGTTGGTGGGAGGGCAGCAACTGCTCTATTGGGCGTTGTGGGTATTGCCATTGCTAGTGCCGCCGGCGTGCACATGGCTGCAAAAGAGGCTTATAGAGTGACATTGCCATGTGTCGCTCAGATTGCCTACATTCGCCAAAAGCATCGAGGCGCCGCTGAAGCGCACTGACTAAAGGAAAGTTCGCATGGACGTCTTCAACGAATCAAAAGGTCAGGAATCGTCAGGTACTCTGATCATTGGAGTCACTGGCGATAAGCCTTTGGTGACGGTCAAACCGGTGAGTGTGTATCCAAAGAACTCAACTGCCGTCGACAGAACGACCTCAGGGATCGACAGACTTTCGCCTCTGCTGCAGGCCATCCCCAGCGCAGCCGTGGCCTCCGAGGTCGCACAGACTCGACTGATGGAAGTAGTGATCAATGGCCCGCTGGCCAAGGTCGCCAACGGTGAAGGATTTCGCGCCTTCAACATTGAGGGTGGACGAATCCGCGAACACGCGACTCTGTTCGAACCAGAACGCCTTCAGAACCTCGTGAACTCCGCTGCGCTATTCCAGATTGCCTCAGTCGTAGTGGCGCAGAAACACTTGGCGGATATCAGCGCCAAGCTAGATGACATCAAAGCTGGTATCGATGCGATCAACGCTTACCTCTCGGATAAACGCAGATCTGAGATTACTGGGGCGTTGAAGTATCTCGGCCAGGTTGCCGTCATGCTTCACCATGGTGAAATGGATGATGCCGCTCGCGCCCAGTTGGAGTTCATTGAGCGCGAGCTTGGCGGTATCAATGATCATCTCGTGCTTTCATTGGAGGCGCTAAAAAAGAAGGTCGATGGATTTGATAGTCCAGGTTTGTTTGACGGCTCGTCTGGACTGGTCTCGAAGCTAAGCGTTGAGCAGAGCGCTGCCGAACGCTTGGTGGAAGAATGGAAGCTATGTATGAGCGCGCGATGGATCGCGTGTAGTTTGCTCAGGCAAATTACCGGTCAGACATCGCTCCTGACGAAGCGCGAGGAGGATCTCAATTCTGAGGTGCACGCATTCTTCTCAAAACGGGGGCCATTGGAGAGATTCAACACCGCCCTGGAGGCTCGGATCAACAAACTTAGCTCTGTCTGGGAGTGGCAGTCCACTATCCAGATCAACCGTATCAAGCTACGCCAATGGAGCGAAGAGAGGTTGCCGAAACTGAAGGCTGATGCTCAATCCGACATTCAAGGGGCGAGTACATTGCTGCTTGAACGAGAGGCGAACGTGACCCTTACGATCGAAATGCGCGACGGTGAACTGGTCGGGGCTTACCAGCATTGATGAGCACAGCAGCTTGTGCACCCGATCGCAAGGCTAGCATTCGCTGAAGCATGCAGGTGATTTCAGACAGTCAATGCAGTAAGGAATTGTGGATGGATACTGATCTAAAAGCCCTCTGGCTGCGCGAGCGAAACCGTAGAGAAGCACTGTGGGAGCTCGAAGTTCTACAACCTGGCGCAGCAGAAGCCAAAGCCCCATTAGCCACACTGGCTGAAATCGACAGGGAGGATCTAGAAAACCCTATTGGCCACTCCCACGCCATGTCGATCGATGAACTTCGTAAAGCCGTTCCAGAGACTCGAATCGAAGGTACTGATGGCCATCCCTTTGTGATTGTTTTGGATCAGCATATTCCCCAACCTTGGCGCGCAAGATTTGAAGCCGCCAGCATGCTTTCCACCCGCTTACCCCAGGGAAGCTACGCGAGTGACTGGCGACGCTTTTTACGGGTGTGGGTAAGGGAAATGGAACACCCCAATGTGCACCGGGAGTGGTTTGAAAATGATCGTGTTTGATTTGAATGCAAACGACTGTGAGGCGCTGATCAGGCATTGCGAGAGCTTCGAGCCAGCAGGAGATGACCCGCGAGAGAAGCGGCGTCTGCAGGACGCTCTGGAAACGCTACGCGAGGCCTTGCTGAGTCACTTAAATGAGTCAGCAACCTCAGCAGAGAACACGTAAGCGACTTGATTCTGAAGCATCCACGTTCGACGTAAAAACCATGCAAACCTGCGTCAAAAGCAGGTTTTTTTGCCTTCACCATTGTACTTTCTCAACACGTTAAGACCCGCCTTTCCGCACCAGCAATCTGCTGCGCAGCGGCCACCTTGTCGACCTCTGGATCTGGCGAAGGAAAATTCAACGCCCACAACTAATGATGTCCATGCCACCCATGTACTGCTTCAGTACATCCGGTACGCGGATCGAACCGTCGGCCTGCTGGTAGTTTTCCATTACCGTTACCAACGTACGACCGACCGCCAAAGCAGAACCGTTTAGAGTGTGCACAAGTTCCGGCTTGCCGGTTTCTGGATTACGGAAACGTGACTGCACGCGGCGGGCCTGAAAATCGCAGCAGTTGGAGCATGAGGAAACTTTGCGGTAGTTTTCCTGGCTCGGAATCCACACTTCCAGGTCGTGAGTCTTCACCGCGCTGAAAGGTAGGTCGCCGGTGCACAGCGCCATAGTTCGATAAGGCAGGCCCAGCAGTTGCAGGACTTTCTCGGCGTTGGCGGTTAAGTCTTCCAGCGCCCCCATCGAGTTAAACGGCTCGACGATCTGCACCAGTTCGACCATGTCGAACTGGTGCAGGCGGAGCATGGCACGGGTGTCGCGCCCCGACGCGCCGGCTTCGCTGCGAAAGCACGGAGTATGGGCAACAAACTTTAAGGGCAGCTGTTCCGCATCGAGAATCCGCCCTGCCGCCAGGTTGGTCAACGGGACTTCGGACGTAGGGATCAGGTAAAGATCTTCCTCACCTTCACGGGCGATCTTGAACAGATCTTCCTCGAACGTCGGCAGTTGACCGGTGCTTTGCAGCGCAGGGGCCCGCATCATGTACGGGGTGTAGGCCTCTTCGTAGCCATGCTCGCTGGTGTGTAGGTTGATCATGAACTGCGCCAGCGCGCGATGCAGACGGGCAATCGGGCCGCGCAGCAGAGTGAAGCGCGCGCCGGACAGCTTGGCGGCGGTTTCAAAGTTCACCCAACCGTACTTCCCGCCAAGCGCGGCGTGATCTTTGATCTCAAAATCAAAGATTCGTGGAGTACCCCAGCGGCGCACTTCGACGTTATCGTCTTCGCCTTTGCCGAACGGCACGGACTCGTGCGGCAGGTTGGGAATACCCAGTAGGATCGTTTCCAGCTCGGCCTGGATCTTGTCCAGCGCAGCCTTGTTCTCGTTCAGTTGGTTACCCATGTACTCGACATTGGCCATCAGCGGTGTGATGTCTTCGCCGCGTTGCGTGGCCTGACCAATGCTCATGGAAATCGCGTTACGCTCAGCCTGCAGTGCCTCGGTGCTGATCTGGACGGTTTTGCGCCGTTCTTCCAGTGCTTCGATGCGCGCTATATCCAGGGCAAAGCCACGGGGAGCTAGGCGATCTGCCACGTCCTGAAGGTTGCTACGTAATAGCTGGGGATTGAGCATAGGGGTATCTCGCAGTGTCGGAACACGTCGCTTCGCATAGGGCTGGGTTGATCGATGATTCGAACCAGATGTGAAACCGAGATCAGTTGCCCAGAGGCAATCCTAATTTGATCAAGGCATCCAGCCCCGTGGTGTCATGGACATGTGCGTAATCCTGTGGTGTCCACGTCGCAATTTCCGCCCGGAACACCTCGAATGATTTAAATGGCATGGTGGCCACTGCATCGAGCATTCCGACGCGTTTGTTGCTCCACCGATCGACGTCATCCAGACGAAGAAAGTAGGCATTGATATCTGGCGCATAAACAATTTCGGCATGAGCGTTCAGGCATAAACACTCCCGTAGCAGCTGTAGAGCTGCGCCCTGCCCTCGCACAGCCTCTACCGCTTGTATGCAGTGGCTGGCACACAAGTAGAGATCGTTGCGTTGATCAACCATTCACGATATCCGAAGTGAAAAATGGAGGAGGCTTGGGAGAGCTTTCGCGAACCAGGACACATGAAGGCAGTAACGATCAGCGTGCCTTCCTGTATTCATTCAGCGCTTGAAAAGCCGGCATGCTCACATGCTTGCGAAAGCCTCTGCCAGCAAGTACGTACAGCGCATCCTCGCTTTCAAAAAAACACCCTTGGAAGTGTTTTTGAAATCCAGTGATGAAACTGTCGCGAGCTGCAGTTCGCCCTTCGCTGTCGAATACTGTCTCTTGGAAAAACAGAGCTGAAGGTTGCAAGCCGCGCTTTTGGACGTCCCTTTCCTGAGTGTCAGGGAGCAAGATGTCCATGAGAATCCAGTTCCGGACAATACAAAACCGCTGCTCCGCAAACTCCTCCTGAGCCAATTTGATTAGCTCTTCATCCCCTAATCGCGATCCCCCTATCATCCTTGCAGGGCCATAAAGTACATCTTCAATCAGTTCAGTTTGCACACTGTTGCCTAATTCTTAAAAAATTCTGAATCCGCACGAGAACCTGCCAGGCAGGTGCTGCCCTGACTCGTGAGTACGCGGTATCGGCACACCGAAATCGAATTTCTCTGCGTCCCGCACACTGTGGAAACCCTATTTTCCTACCGTTTTTACCTGCAAACGCCAACAAAGGCAGCATCAATGAACCCGGGCAAAACGGTCTAAAGCGCCATTTTCATGCAGCCAGTGAGCAACAACGAAAGTCCCGCCATCGATTGTCGTGAAAAAGTCGTAGCCTGCTCTCCGACACCGATTGATGACTGGCAGAGCATGAAAGGGAAGCCCCTCCGGGTACTTTTTTGTTGGGTCGAAAAACAACAGACCTGTGATTTTTGGAGGTCGCTCCAAGGCGCAGAGCAAGTACCCGGCAACATCCGGATCAGCAATGGCTTCACGTGCTCTTTCAATGACACTGGGGTATCTGTGAAAGCGAAAATCACAGTGTTTGGCTCCATAGGTTTTTATCCAGTACATCCTGGCTACCCTCATCAACTGGGTCAGATTTCAATCGTGAAATCCGGAATGAATCCTGTGTCTTCGCCGGGGTAACCGCGAGGATTTGAGATGATCCGGCCCTTGCCAATCTCCACATCAACAGCGCGATGTGTATGTCCAAAAATCCTAACGTCTGTCATCGGTAAAAGTGAATGCCACCGATTTGTGTAAGCCGCGCTGAGATGGATGTCATGCTTATCTCCCTGAACTTCCAGGATCGGACAATGGTGCGTAACAACGACCGTTGAACCTCAAGTCGATGTCTCCGACCAAAATCACCAGATCGAAGTCTCCGGGCTCAGGGGGAAATGGGGAAAATTCGTTATATAGATCCGAAAGTACGTAGAGCTTCATCTGTAGCCCGATCTCGATTTACAGCTAAATTGAAGGGGCGAACACTGTGTGCGACTGATTTCTGCTGGGGTTATGACCCACTCCCGAACCAATCGATCCACAAATATGAATATATACATTTGAGTGGATCATGGCAATCGCGGCATACACCTCTGTTTTAACGGAATGGAAAATGTCTGTGCGCACCGCATTTGCCATGGCACTGAAGCTTTTGCGAGCAAAACGTGGCCTCACGCAGAATGATCTGAGCCAAAAGGTCGATCAATCGCATGTAAGCCGAATCGAAAATGAAAAGACCTCCCCCAGTCTCGAATCAATTTTCGAGCTCGCTAGGGTATTGGAGCTAAGTCCTGTCGCCCTCATGGCACTGGTGTGCGGAGCACAAGGCTCACAAAGCGCAGGCGATGTCCTGAAAATCGCCGAAAAAGAGCTCCAGGACATCGCGCTACTAAAGGATTCGATTCCGCTGGAAATTGAGGAGTCGCCTCACCCTCGTGTTGTTTCTGCCGCACAGGCACGAGAGACTGTCCAGGCACTCAAAGGGAAAGGCTTTACGCAGGCTGAAATCGCGAGAGAGCTGGGGATGGCAAAGACCACGGTTCAACGCCATTGGCACCGTTCGGACTGATCCTTTTTTCTTACGGACGCCCCCTACCCGCCGGCCACTCCTGACCATCGTCGAACCACTGCTATGCTTTGCTCTCCATCCGAACGGAGTCGCGCCATGGCCGAGCAATATTCCCTCCCTGACGTATTGGCAAGATTGTACGAAAACCAACTGGCGATCGAAGCCGCGCTGATGGAACTCGTCCTTTTGGAGGAGCAGCGCGGGTCATCTGGGGCGTGTGAGAATGCGCGTGGCGCGCTTGAAAGGATTGGTGAGAACGCCGGGTACATCAAGCAGGGGATCGCTAGATTGGGGGGAGATTCGGGAATGTCCAGATACTGACCCTTACGCGTCCAAGAGACTTAGCTGCCTCCAAACTGCAACGCCGCGCAACCAGTAGTCGGCTATCTCTCCCGCAAGCTAGACACAGGCTCGCTCTTCGAAAACGGTTCACCAGGACATCGTTTTCCTGTTACCTGCAGATGTCCAGCAATCGCATATGCCCTCAGCCGCTGGAGGGCATCCCGAAATCCAGCAACGCGTGATTCATCCCGATGCATATTACTCTTGGCGCTGATCATCTGCTCGCTCACTCCGTGATGGATTGTTTTCATGGTGTTGCTTCAGTTCGTGTCGTAGCTGTTTCACCTCGCTCCGAGTCGTTTCCAGCAGCACCTGCGCATTCTTGGCTAATGCATCGGCCTGGCTGACGGATTCGCGTAGGGAGGTGGACTCTTGGCGGGATCGGGCAAGCTGATCGATAAGCTGCTCTTTGGCTCCCTCCTCTCTAGCTGACGCGATGGCCAATGCGTTGATCTCTCCAGTGAGCCGCGCGATGGTGTCGTCTTGGGTGGTCATGACCTTGGCATGTTGGCGGGAGTCGGTCAGCAGGCGCTCGTTGTCTCGATTCAGGCGGCTTAGCTCGTCTTGTTTTACAGAAAGCGTCTGCTGCAACTGACGATGCTCAACCTGGATCTGCTGGAGCTGGCCTTCATGCCGGCGCTGTTCTTGTTCGCGCTGATCCTTCATGGCTGTGCGGTAGTGCTCAAGTGCGTCACGAGCATGCAGGTGCTTTTCTTCCAGCGAGCGAATTTGCTCATCTTTCTCATGTACCCGTACTTCAAGGTCGGCGCAGCTCTGGCTCAGGCGAGCGTTACGAGTGAGCTCAGACTGCAAGCTGCTTTGGCTCGTATTCAATTCGTTCGCCTGAACGTCTAGCGCGGCCTGAAGACTATCGTGCCGGCGCTGCAAGTCCGCCATGGCAACTTGCACCTTCGCAAGCTCTACATTGACTGAGGCTCGATGCTTTTCGAGCTCAGCTCGCGCCTCGGCCACTTCTTCGGCACCTTCTTCCAGCAATCGATCCAACAACTGACCGACCAGCCCGGTGAGTTCATCACTCAAGCGTTCGCGGCGCTCCTTCGGGCGCGGCTGCCCTTTTCCGAGCTCACCTAGATACCGGGCAATGGTCGTCATCGAGCCAGTATTTCCAAGCTCGACACGCACGGCGTTGAGGCTCGGATTTACACCCCGAGCGATCAGCGCATCTCGCGCTATCTGGACAAGTGCCTTGTTTATACCGCCGCGTGCCATGCCTTCTCCTACGATTTCGTAATGTAAAACGTATTACGTAGTTACATCTTACACTCACCTCAAAATATAGTCACAGAATTCGTATTTTTAAGAGTATATAATGGAGACTTATTTATCCTTATTGCTCAAAATGCATCAGAATTGGTTCGTGAACCCGTATAAATGGCAGGTGATGGCAGATGGACAAGGCTGAGCGGTATCTGACGGCGGGTACGCGTGAAAACACTCGCAAGAGCTATCGTGCAGCCATCGAGCATTTCGAGGTGATGTGGGGCGGTTTCTTGCCGGCGACAGCCGAGGGGATCGTTCGTTACTTGGCGGAATACGCGGACTCGTTAGCATTAAGTACGCTGAGGCAGCGCCTTGCCGCATTGGCCCAGTGGCACATCAGTCAAGGCTTTCCAGATCCCACCAAGGCGCCGCAGGTACGCCAGATGCTCAAGGGCATACGCGTCATACATCCCGCCCAGCAAAAGCAAGCTGCCCCCCTTCAGTTGCGCCATCTGCAAAAAGCAGTGGCTTGGCTTGACTCCCGGGCGATACAAGCCACAGAGACAGGAGATTATCGAAGCCTCATGCGCTATCGCCGAGATGCCGCATTACTGTTGATCGGGTTCTGGAGAGGGTTTCGAAGTGATGAGTTGGCCCGGCTTCGCGTAGAAACCACGAACGCTGAAGCTGGTGTTGGGATTACGTTCTACCTGCCCTACTCCAAAACTGACCGCGATCATCACGGCAACACCTACCGTACGCCAGCTCTCAAAGAGTTGTGTCCTGTTGAGGCATACATTAACTGGATAACAGCAGCAGGCATTGCCAGCGGGCCTGTTTTTCGCAAACTCGATCGTTGGGGCAATCTGTCCGGCAAGAGCGTTCGAGCGAGCAGCCTGATCCCCCTACTTAGAAAGATCCTGGAGGCAGCAGGAATTCCAGCTGCGGACTACAGCAGCCACTCGATGCGAAGAGGATTTGCCACTTGGGCAGCTGCGAATGGCTGGGATATCAAGGGCCTGATGAGCTATGTAGGCTGGCGCGACATGAAGTCAGCGCTTAGGTATGTTGAGGCCAGCAATTCCTTTGGCGCGCTGGCCACCGAGTCACATCAGCTTGAGCAAACTGGACGCGGATAGCTAGTAGCACGCCCCTGATTCAAATAAGCACTAGGGGTCACATGCCTAAGCTCTGCATGAACAAGATGCCGTCTTCCACGAGGTCAAGCGTACAGCCCGCCGTGGCCTTCGAAGCTAGATAGATTTCCTCGCTGTCAGCACCTGAAACGTGCATTTTCGCCAAGGTAAACGTTGCATCGGCCCTCAAGTAATTAGCCAGTCTCCTCAGTTTGAATTCGTGGGTTGGCTCCATGCCGTACCGAAACGGAATCCAACATTCCCGGATGGCCTTACCGTCAAGCGGACTCCCCTTACACGCTTGTTCAAACTCTTCACCAAGCTGATACGTTGCATGCAGTGAACCGCGTGCCATCTCCCCTGAGTCCAACCAGCGTTCGATGGTGGTAGCAATTAACGTGTTCAATCAGTAGCCCTCCTAGTTGTGGCAGTCACAATACTACTGGATACGGAAATCCACACACCTTAGAGATCGAGTTCAAGAGCATTGAAGATCTAGCCCGATGCACCTGCGTTCTCATTTGGCCGGCTCCGTGAGGAATGATGGCCACTCGCCTCTTTGCGCTATAGGCCGTAACATCGGAGCGCCTGATGGCTGGCTGAAGCCTGAAACAGGATTTCCTAGGAAGGAGCTGAGATGACCACCCCAAAACGGGAAGAGATAGCGATGGCTGCGGCGGAAGGCCGGATGCTAGATCTGATTTTTAAGGACAGTTGGCAGCATGATCACACTTCATGTTCAAAAGCATTGGTCAGCGCCCACCGATCGAAGGATATAGATCTACGCACCCTTCTCCCCCTTCCTGACCCGTTCCCTTATCCAAACCATGATCTCTATCAGGGCTTGGAAATCCTCTTGTCGGCGTTGAGCGACATCGCGATTAGCTGTGTTGATTTACTTGAGCTACTGGCTGGGGCCATCCGTCACGATGATCCGATGATCAGTCATATGGCCTTCTCCGCATCGATGAACTGGTGCCAAGCCTCACCCGATCGCCCCATCGAACTATTGCAGCTTATTGAGGCAGGCGCACCGCTCACCGACCGACTCCATTGCTTGCAGGTATGCCTGTCCGCAGGTCTATCCTCCGATTTACCGTTCTTTACCGCAAAGGGCATTGAATTCCTGCTGAATGGTGATTCCCAGCAGCGCGCTCAGGCTGCCAGGGCCTTCAGCAGCTTGCCCATTCAAACGCTGGCCGCAAACGCAGAGTTCACCAACACAATTTCCGGCGCCGTCGAGCATGAGGCTGAAGCCTCTGTGCGGGATGCGCTGCTCTTCTTGGTTCTAGCCTGGCTCAAAAATGCGCCTGCAGATATGCAGCTATCGATTCTTAGCCTCGTCGAGCGAGCGGCTACCCCGATGCGCCTGGAGTCCAAAAAGGCAGCTGCTCACGCCTTATTAGCAACCAGGGAAACGTACAGCTACCAGGTACGTTGTCGGCTCCTTGCCCTTATAGTATCGGGCCAGGCAGAGGATGAGATCGTAGATTTGCTGGACATCATCTTATCTCAGTTCATCAAATCGGGGGACGTCGCATTGGCTCGTGGCGTTGTAGAAAAGCTGATGGCCGCTGACCCCTCTCTAGCATTGGATCGCTTCGACTCAGTGGTACATGCACTTGAGAACGAAACCGATGACTCTGGCCTCAGTAAATGGGTAGTTGCCTGGCTCCATTCAGGCTCGCCGCGCTTATGCCTGTCGCTCAGGGGAGCGCTGTTTCGGGGGCAAGGGGGAAGAATTTTCACATTTGATTTCGCTCGGGCGCCCGAGATCCCGGACAGCGATTATCCGTTCACTGCGCGCAAGGCGATCGGCACCTTCTTTACAACTCCCCTCTGCGCCGCCTCCTTGGTTGTCTGCCTGATGCGTAATGCCGCCGGTGCCACTTTGACCGAGTTGGAGCATCTGCTCTATGACCCAGTACTAATCAACTACTCCGGCCTTGGTTCAGACTATCTCGAAGCCATTGCAGCAGACCCTACAGATCCTGCATCACAGTCAGCACAACGCGTTCTAGCGGCGCTACGGGGGTATCTCGACGGCCTTGGCGAAGCATATATTCGGGAACTCTTACCGTCAGAGCGTCAACGACAGCTGGAGCTGCACCGACGCAATGAAAAAATGCAGAGCGAGATGGTAGAGGCGCGTAAAGCCTCCCCGATAAGCAGCCTGTTCAGTGAAAAAGTCCTGCTGCATGGCATCGGCATGGCTAGCTGGATTCCGGAGCATCCCCGAGCCAAGGGCGAGGTAAATGATCAAACAGCACCCATGCGACGCATTGAACAAACCCTTGCTACCGTTCAGCACACCGTTCAGCTACCTCGCCAGTCGGTGCTAGATCCCACCACGCTGGAGCTCACTGTCTTTACACACCTGCTTGAGTCACGCGCGCCATGAAGCTTGTATTCCGAGAATACCTCGCCTCCCTGCGTGAGCGCGATGAGTTGGATGTCGTTCTGCCCGACCTGCTAAGCGAGCTGGGTTACAACGTGATTTCACGCCCATCCACTGGCTCTCGCCAGTTTGGTGTAGACGTCGCGGCTGTTGGCCCTTTGGTGGATGGGGAGCAGAAGCTCTTTCTGTTTTCAATCAAGCAGGGCGACCTGACGCGCGCTGAATGGGCGGCAGAGCCCCAAGGCATGCGCTGCTCCATCTACGAAATCCTTGACGCTTACATTCCCAATCGTATTTCTCCCCAGTACAGGGGATTAAAGATTGTCATATGCCTTTGTTTTGGCGGGAACGTCAACGAAGCCGTGAGGGACAACTTGAAGGGTGTAATAGATCGGGAGAGCAATGATTGCATCTCTTTCCAGGAGTGGAACGGTGACTACATGGCTGGCCTGCTCGCCGACGGTGTGCTTCAGCATCAGCATGTGAGCAAAGCACTGCAGTCGAGGTTCCAGAAATCCATCGCAATGCTCGATGAGCCGGACGTTTCCATTCAGCATTTCACAGCTCTGGTGGAAGGGCTTGTTGAAGCGGAAAATCGCTCACCCGCGCAACGTCTCGCCACGCTGCGGCAGCTATACATTTGCCTATCAGTACTGTTTGTCTGGGCACGGGATCAGCAAAATCTTGAAGCCCCCTTCCGCGCAAGTGAGGTGGTCATCCTGCGAGCGTGGCAGTTGGTCAAAAGCGACATCGATGCCGCGTCCAGGGGGCATAGGCGAATCGGGTTGACCTTTGAGGAGTTGGTGGAGCTGCACAACAAGATTTGGGACGAGCTGATTGAGGAAAAAATCCTCCCACTTACAACCCGTCGTGACGCCTTGGCTTCGTCAATCAACTCCCACAGCCCAGTCGACATCAACTTGAAGCTCTTTGAGACGCTGGGACGCATCGCGGTCAGGGGTTTGTGGATCCTATGGCCACATCAGGACGCGACCAAGCTGCGTGTCCTTGAGCGCGATGAAACGCCAGCGCAGGCCTCAGCGCTCGCAGGTCAAATGGCGCAGCTAATCAAGAACAATCGCGCCTTGCTCTCCCCAATTGCGGATGAACAGGTCATTGAAATCAGCTGCGCCCTGATGTTCCTGTCGATGTTGCGTGAGTCGCGGAGCTTTGCGCAGCAATATGCCTGCGAGCTACTGAACCATTACCACTTCAATTTCATGAAGCACCACCAGTACCCTTCAATCCATGTCAACTATCAAGAGCTGATCAGGCACCCCGTCGCGAATACAGCCGACTATCGAGCTCAACACACCAAGGGGAGCGTGCTTATACCTACGGTCATGCTCTGGGCGACACTGGAAGGAGAATCGTCATCCAGCACGGAGTTCTCTGAGTTCGTGCGAAACGAGATGCACCATTGCAACCAGCAGCTTTGGTTACCCGGGCCGGACAGCGAGAGCAAGCTTTATCTGAGCAAAACACCGCATGGTTTGGCGCTTTGTGACATCCCCATCACTGCAGACGGGAGCGCGGCCCGTGAGACACTGAGCAAGGAAAATCTTGAGGGCAATCACTTTATAAGCCTTTCTGCCATCCATCTGGCGCACTGGCCAATATTGGTTATGGCGTGCAGGCACAGTCGACTGCCGCTTCCGCCACAACTATGGTACTCATTGGTGTCGCATGCTGCATCCATTTCTGAGCAGCATGCAGAAATGCCAAACCTAACGCTCAACAAGGTGGCTGGGGCCGTGATCGCCGCGACGCGCACTGGAAAGTTGCCGGCATCAAGCTGAGCTCATCCTGAAAATAATTCAGTAAATTGAGCGCCGTTACCGTATCTCAAGGTAACGGCGCTCTTTTTTATTAGGTGGATGACAGTAACTGTCCTGGAAACAAACCGCCCTGACGCTGTCGCTTAGGATGATAATGTCCACCTAAATTTAAGTGGACACGGCCTTCCTGTTGACGAACCTGAATCGGAGGCCAGATCAAGTGCTCTGAATCAAACCTGAACAGCTTATTAGAGAGACACTGGGGAGTGTCAGGGTTAAGTAGGGTGTCCGATCGCCCAAGCGATTTGCTCAAGCTCGACGGCGGAGAGCTGCTCACTAGCCTCTTTCCTTGCAACCATGAAGGCTTCCTTGTCCAACGCTACCCGCCCACGCTCTGCAATTTCCGCACGATCAACAGGAAAAAACCAGGTGGTCGAGCGAGTCATCGCTTGTATCAACTCAGCCTCATGCTTTGAAATCACCCCATAGGCAATACCAAGCAGCCAATACGCTACACACAGGTGAATGGGTTCTGCCTCATCGAACACAGCATCAACTCCAAGGCCTTGGCTCCGATAACTCGAATACTTCCGTCCGGATATGGGGCGGAAATACTGACTGGCGAATCCGGATATCGGCCCTCTGTGGGCATCGCGCCAAAGCCATAGATACATTAAGAATCTCGCAGAACTGAAGGTTAGTTCAGGAATGTCTCCGCGTCTCACTTGAGCATTGAGCCATTGCTGTGACCGTGCAACCAAACGCAGCAGAAAACGATTTTCCGCGAGAGCAACGTGTGAACTCGAACTGGACAACGCGAAGTTGACCTGTAACCTCATAGCGGGACTTCCGACATACTCTTCAAATGCAACCCATGCTTTGTTTTCGTAACTCAAGCGGGTCTCCTGTACCCTTCTCAGCAACACCGGCGATTCATGCCGGAAGCATACAGCCGCACCTTGGACGCGCCAAAAGCGACGCCACGCAGGTGCGTGATTGCTTGCCACATCGCCGCAGAGGCACTCGGGACAATAAACTGTACTTGAATCAAACATCAGTAAGGGCGTTTCTGGCAGCCGGAAAATAGAAGCACTACGAATATTAAAAAATGCATCAAACTGGTGAGTAAACCTCTCACTTGCTACCAAAGCATCAATGTCACCAGACATTTCAAGGAGGTGAGCTTTGATGTGCGCTTTGATAGCGGCTCGGTCGACGAAGCTGCCCAGAACCAATCGTGCGAGCCAGGACGAGAGTGTTTCGTCGTAAATCGGGCTGAGCAATCTTGAGCATACTGGCATGTCATTCACCATTATCAACAAGATAAACTACAAGAACTCAAACGCACGCTTGGCATTGTTCAAATAGCTCAACTGCCGTGTCGCCTACCAGCCCACGGGTCTTGTGATGAATCGCATTAACATCCGGAACAAAGGTGCTCCGGGCTGAAAGATTTTGTTGCACGAGATCTTGCACGAAAGCCGCATAACGTTTGTCATTAATCATTGGGGTCAATCTCAGGCACTCAGGGTTCAACACTTCCAGAAGCTGGAGATACTTATTTACATCGTTATGTGTCGCGGCAATCACAAGCTTCGCACGCGTAGGTAACGACAAAAGGTATGTCAGCGAAGCACGTGTACCCCGAGTGATATGAGGGGTGAACATCAGAAATCGACCAGCATCATGAATCAAGAAATACCGATAACCCCGTAGGATAAGCACGCTTTCAAAAACTGCGGGCATCTTCTGATTGGCGTCTTTGCGGATCGTGTTGGGCATCTGCAGCGCTTCGGCGACACTTTGCAGAACGAAGCGGGGATCACTGTCGTCATCTTCATAAAGTGCAAGCGTCCGGCCTTCGTTTCGGCGTAATCTACGCTCAATCTCATAGACGACTGAACTCAATCCTGAGCTATGTTCGCCAGCGATCAGGATTACCCTTGACTCACATTCTGATAACAACATTTCCAAGCATTCAGTGACAACGCCTTCATTTCCGCTACTCGTGAGCCAATGGTCATGGGCAGGCTGCAAAAAAGCAGGCGTACAAGAAAAATCAACTGAAGACGCTTCATCAGGACTAACCATGACTGACTCCCCTGCCCGCACGTTATGGTTCATTGGCCCGCTTACTTAAGGTGTTGAGGCTTCGGCCTCAGTCACTATCGACCAGAACCTTGAGCGATTCCCACTCAACCGTTGGCGTGGAATTGCTCATGTAGAAATGAGTGTCGCGCAGAGTGCTTTCGTCCACGTACTCCTGACCATGCAGCAACGCATACCGGTGAGCCTCAGCAAACAGGTCGATAATCAGGCGCAACGAAGCGACTGCCGCGTCACTACCTTCAGGTGGAGCGAGGCTGTGCTGAAGCAACGTGCCAAGGAAGGAATCTGTGGTGACCGCTGAGTATTGCTGCATGGGCATACATGACTCATACGCAGCTATGAATCCTGCGAGATCCGCATTGAACAACCAAGATTTCATGGTTTGCCTGCGGTTGGCGAAACGCGATCTGAGATGTTCATTTTCCATAACAGTGTCAGAAAACGCGTGTGTTCCAACAAGGATGAGGTTCAACAGCCAGCGTCGCCCAGTCAATCCACGCGCTGACAGCAAGTTCTTCTTCCAGATTCGAGCGATACTGGTTTCCTCTGTTTCGCCAAACTCATCGATAGCCAGCGCGCCAATATTAAAATCCTTGATGGCACGCCAGGCCTCTCTGGCGGTACGGATATAGGGACGATCACACCGAATACCTATTTCCTCGATAACCCGTTTCTGCACGCTAAGCTCATTGGCATCTTCAGACATGTCGACATAGACGATTTTCCGCTTCCATGGACTGTTTGGTTCCCAGCTCTGGTCAGCCCATCGCTGCACCATCGTCGACTTCCCGGCGCCAATCGTGCCTGTGATCAGCATTCCAGGGTTGTAGGTGCGGCGTGGAAGTTTTACGAGCTCCATAGCCAGCTCCATAGCTCTGGTCGCCGCCGGATAATCAATCCAGATCTCGCGCATGCATGCCAACGCGCGCTCCTCAGCAGGCAGATGCAAGAGCGCGAGTGTTTCAGGAGTGAGCTCGATCATGACCGCTCCTCCACCTTGAAGGGGGCAACGTTGGCATACTGATTGGTCTCCTCCGGCTTGGCGGCAGGTTCAAGTGTGGCAGCCGGGATGAGACCCATCCTCTGGGCTTGCTCCACTGAAGCTTTCGCCCGCAAACACTTCTTACCCTCTTTCTTACTAGTGATAATAAGCTTCTGGACTGCTTGATGAGCCTCCACGCCAAGTGGAGTCATGCTGCCAGCAAGCATTCTAGAGCGCCGCATTGCCTGCTGTTCGATTTGAGTACGGGGTACCCTACCGGACTTGAGGGCTCTAACGGTGTGCCAGAGTCCGTTGTACAATACATACAGCTGGTGCAGGTTCAATGGGCTGCGACGCACTGAAACGCTCTTGTGTCGATTTATGAGCGCCCGTGTTGGCCCATGGTCATAAACGACCCCTTTATATTTAATGCCCTCTGGTCTTACCTGTACCCGACCGCCTGGGAGCATGTTGATCATAAATGCTTGAGCTTTCTTGGCGCTCAATGCAGGCGGACGCTGTATGCCGAGACGTTTCAAGCCACTTTCCCAACGCTGGATGGGGGTCAGTCGATCACGCTCACGCACAGTATTGTTCAGGCGAATAACTTCACCGTACAACATCTGACTGAACCGTCTAAGGTTGTATACCGCTTTCGCCTCTGGATTGAAATCCGCGTCTCCTCTTGGGCGCGCCCCCGTGCTTCCGTCCAACCTTTCCACAAAAAAGGTCTCTAGCAGCTTCACTCCATCTTCTACTCCACCTCCTTGCTGAACCCTATTACGATACTCATATATCATCCCAAACTTGTCACAGGTGGCCTGAAAATTATGGTTATCGTATTCAGACCCTTTGTCGACCAAAACACCACTTGGCCAACCGTATACTGGCCATGCTTCTTCGTTCATGCCGAGCGCAGACAGCAAACTTCGTTTATTCATCAGCGCTTGATACATGGCAGCCGCGGTCGTCGCTCGGGACGGTGGGCAGAAGGAGATGTCAGCGGCCATAAATGCACCGCTGTAGTCATCGATCACCACATTTAGGTAAGGACGTCCCAATAGCTTTCCCGTTTCCTCGTCGATGAGCATGATGCCCGCTGTCGTGCCATCAATCTGCACACGAGTGAGCGGCCCGATAGGCTCGAAGTCGCTGGGGTAAGCGCCATACTTTTTTGATACGTAGTCACTGCCCCATTTCCTCAGATCGCGCAGCCTTGGATCGATTTCATTGAAAACCCGTACAGCGGTGGATCTGGAGAAGGGTTGCTTACCGGCACCCTGGCAAAGCCCCTCAAATACAGGGTAGATAGCCACTGCGGTTGCGCCCTCGTTCCAATACGTCAGATCAAACGCCTGCATGTAGAGATCAACGACTTGTGGATCACGATCATTCTCGCCCACGCCCCTACCTGGCTGCTTGGGCACCAGAGATTGCCACCTCGGATCTTTCGCATAAGCGCGTTTCACATCGCCAAAGGCAGTGGATTTCAACCCCATCTTTTCCATTGCTTCTTCTTTGGTCTTGATTACCTTAGATTCGAAGTTCAGCAGTATTTTCTCACGGCGCTGCGCTTCCTGCTGCTGCTCCCAGGTATAGGTTTCGGCGCACACAACGCTCTCTGGCAAGGGTTGAACCTCAGCCTCCAGCTTTTTCGCGGAGAGCTTCTCGTGCAACGCGCGGATGTCATCGGGAGTGAAGCCCAACAGTTCTTCCTTGCGGACGCTACTGAGCGTGTGGTCATCGGATTCCACCACGTATTCATCAGCGTCGTTCCCAAGGCCGACAACTCTATAGTTATGATCCGGATCGCTCTTCAACAGCACGAAGTCATCAACTTCGAATCGATCTTCCACGAACATGACCAGCTCTTTTTTGTGCTGATCGCTCAATTCAGTCGGCGGGCTTTTTGAGCTTGGCTGGGGTATCTCACCATTTGAATTTGGTTCAACCCTGTTATCCTCTGGACTCGACTGGGCGCACTCATTCTTTGCATTCTTCTTGCTCACCCCTTTTTTTTCATTATCCTGGCTCATCTCATCATCTCCTAGCTTTACGGTTGTTGTTCAGCTTCTCTAACTGGCACAACCGCCTCCTCACAAGCGTCCAACCAGGAGCCGCAACATTAATCGTGTCGCAGTAAATTCGGATGTTTGTATAGACGAAGTGCCGTTCAATGAAAGCTTCTTGATGGGTGTGCCACCAAGACGCCAAGATTACGAATTCCCGAATGAATTCTTCTCGATGCGAAAATGCCTGATGGTGGTGGTGACTGTTCAAGACGAACAGCTTGAGCTCATCTAACAGGTTGGTGGTACGCGGATTCGGATAACCGCTGCGTAACGCAAATCGGCTGTTCTCTTGACGTACTGTTTCCCAGAACCCCACCACGGCGGCGCTAGGCGACAGCACGGTCACATCCTTCCGATAAGCAGTTCTAGTTGCACCATCACTCCAACGCTGGATCCGGATGCGGGCCTCGGAACCGAGACCGCCGCGGATCAGATGAAGGTCGGAATCACGGGTGTACCTTGCCAGCCCTCCTACAACGCACAGGCCGGGTAACGGCTTGAATGAGTCCTTTAAAAGGGCAGGGCTTGCAGCTGCGGCTAGCGCGTCGTTCGGATGCGTTGGGGATGGCCTGGAGGGGTGGGCTTTGGATGGGCACATGGTAGCTACCTAATGTAGCGACTCGATCTACCTGTTGTACCACTGCTAGGACATAGCTGAGTTATCAGCGACGAATGGCGCGAAATTTATCAAATATCACCGATTTTTTTGAATCGCTTTGCCGGCGATTGTTGGCATCAGAATTTGAAGGTTTTTGCAGTCAATGGGTTACAGGAAGAACGGTGATTGGAGAAAATGTCTATCTGCGCCATCTTCTGAACCATCGTGCCGTCTCGTGTCGCTGTGATTGAGTTGATATTGCTCATCCATTTCTATGGTGCGCATTTGGTGTTGGCAAAGCATGAAGGAAGTCCAATTGCACGACTCCAAATATCCGGAAGACCTCCGCTCCCGCTTCAACGCTGGAGAAGATCTAAACTATGTCTTTTTCTGGGGAAACCAGCGAAGCAGACACGGCGTTACCGCTTCGTGTCACTGACGTCGGTCCACGAGGTACCCGATGGAGAGTTCTCATCAGGACGTATGAGCGCCGGATTCGCACCGATTCTCTCCCTGGCAGAACACTGAAATTTTGAGGTTTTGAATGGTATTTGCAAAAAACTGGCGAGCACTTTCCGTCCTGACGGCCTGCCTGTCCGGCGTCCAATATGCCGAGGCCGACGCGCCGCTGCTGTACACCCAAAGCGCTGCCAAGGCGTTGCCCGGTGACGGACACAGTTGGGGCTTCGCCGCCCTTCAACCGCAGAGCGCGCAACTGTTCTTGGCTCGCCGCGAAAACGGCCTGTCGGTATTCGACGTCGACCAGCAGAAGCTGCTGAAGACCCTCGACAACTCTGCCGGTGCCAACGCAGTCGCCTTCGTGCCTGAACGCAACCGGGCGTATGTCGCCAACATGGATGGAACGCTGGGGATCGTGGCGCTGGATCACCTGCAGGTCCTGCAACGGCTCAAGCTCGACTCAGGCAACCTCAACAATCTTGTCTACGACGCCAGCCGCGACCGATTGATTGTGACCAGCGGCCGGCGTGGCGATCATTCGACGCTGTATCTGATCGATGCCAAGACTGATCGCTTGACCGATGCAGTGAACATTCCAGCGCAAAAGCTTGACGGCCCGGCGATCCTTGAAAATGGCCACTTCATCGTCCCTATGCGCGATGAAGATAAAGTCGCCGTGCTTTCAGGGGCGAAGCTTGAACAGCAGCAATTCTGGACATTCAAAGGTTGCAGCAAACCCAGCGCACTGGCCGTGGACGAACCGCGTCAACGTCTGTTCGTGGCTTGCCGTGGTGCTGCCCCGACGCTGGTAATCGCAGACCTGAAAACGGGCAACGCCCTGAGCACCCTGCCCATCGATCATGCCGTGAACGCGCTGGCTTACGATCGGGTGAAAGACCAGCTGCTGGTGCCCAGCGGCGCCGACGCCAGCCTTGCGGTGATCCAGCGCGACGTTCAGGGGCAGTACCAGTTGCTCGGCACAGTCGGGACGCGGCCGTGGGCGCACAACATGGTGCTGGACGCCCAACGCGGTCAGGTCTATCTGTTCACCGCCGACTTCACCCAGCCGGTACCGAGCCGGGAGCAGCCCAAGCCCGACCCGGTGTTTCACCCTGACACCTTCACCGTCATGACCTACCAGGCACAGTAAGCGTCAGGAAACCTCGATGACCTCGGCGGCTTGCATCTTACGCCGCCGACGCTCGAACCACAGGTAAACCTCCGGCGTGGTGTATAGCGTCAGGATCGCGAAAGCGAAGCCATCAGGAACGGTCGCAAACGCAACAGGCACCCTTCCCTCACCGCTTCACGCGGCGACAAGCCACGCTGCTGCGCCTGTAGAGTGAAGTCGACAATCATGATCGCGTTCTTCTTATCGGTTGCCCGGCTACTCGTCTGCAGCAGAGGAATCATGGCGCGCAGACACTCGAGTCAGGCTATCCGAGATATGGCTTGAGCATGGCCCATGCCTCTGGAGTGAAGCTGTAATTTCTGTCCGATTGAGCGGTGACGACGCCGACCTCGGCGAGTCGCTTGAGTACTTCGCGCACACTGACAATCGGCAGCTGGGAAAAGGACGCTTCTATATAAGCATGCACGCCGTGCACGCCGGTCAAACGTCCCTCCTGCGCAGCCAGGATCAGAGCATTGATCACCTTCAATCGAAAGAGACTGGTGCGCAATCCATAAACCCGCAACATCTCGCGGATAGGCCGATTGCCGCTGCAGTCATATTCGAGCGCGATGGGGTGAGTCGTGACCTGAATCGGACGACGCTTGACTGTCGAACGGACTTCCGGATTTTGCAGCATGCGAGTACTCCTGTTCGTCCATTGACGGCAAGCAGCAGCCACCCGGCTGTGCCTGCCCTCGCGCATCAAAAATCGACCGTGGCCGACAACTGCAAAGTGCGCGGATAACCCGGTGAGAACGCGCCGTAAGAGGCGACGCCCGACCAGTACTCACGATCAAACACGTTCTGCACCGTGGCCCGGAAAGTCGTCGGCCGGCCTTCGATTTTCGTGGCGTAACGTGCGCCGGCGTCGATACGTGTCCAGGAGTCCAGCGCTTGAGTGTTGGCCTGGTTGACGTATTGGCTGTCGGTATAGATGGCGCCCCCTGTCAGGGTAAAACCCTCCAGCCAGGGTGTATCCCATTCAGCCCACAGGTTGGCCTGTACGTCGGGTACCCCGACTGGCTTGTTGCCCTTGTTGGCCGCTGTTGCCGAATCGGTCAACTTGCCATCGAGCACCGTTACGCCGCCCATCAGGCGTGTGCCCGGCGCCACTTCACCGAACATGCTCAATTCAATCCCGCGGTTGCGTTGTTCGGCTTGCACCGAGAACACGTTACCGGCACCGATTTCTCCGCTTGGTTTCTCGATCTGGAACAGCGCCAGGGTGGTCATGAACGTACCGTACTCGTACTTCACGCCCAGTTCATGCTGTTTCGATTCGTAAGGTGCGAATGTCTCGCCGGCATTGGCTGCTGTGCCGGGGGCTATGTCACCTTTGCTCAGGCCCTCTACATAGTTGTAATAGAGGGAAACGTCCTCCCACGGTTTGACCACCACACCCACCAGCGGCGTTGTGGCGCTATCGTTGTATTTCGAACTGACCGAGCCCGCTGCGTTGTAGTTGCGCGACTCGATGTCCTGCCGGCGCACACCGAGGGTTAACTGGAAGCGGTCGTCGAGCATCGACAGCGTGTCGGTGAAGGCAACGCCGGACAGGTCCGACTCGGAAACTCGCAGCACCTTCGGCGAGCTGATGTATTGCTTGGGCACATCGATCGGGTGATAGATGTTCGAACGGATTTCGGTTCCGTTGTTGATCCCGCGAGACAGCTCATCCTGATACCGGGTCGCCATCAGTGTGGTCGTATGGGTGACCGGTCCGGTGGCGAACACACCTCGAATGCCGACATCAGCGGTCGATCGATCGACGTTGAATTTGTAGTACCCGGGAATGTTGCTGGTATCCCCCGCCTCGTTGAGGATCCTCGGCACCTGATCGGACATGCGCTTGACGTCCGACTTGCCGCCACCGGCATGGGCGAATACGGTCACCGTGTCGCTCAGGTCATATTCGCCGCCGAGCAATGCCGACTGCTCCTTGGTGTCCGACCAGCCCCAGTCCTGCGGCAGGTTGGTGCGGCCATTCGGTGCGGACGGCACATCGACGCCCGGGGCGATGGTGAAAGGTCGCGAAGCGCCCTCCCAGCTTTCCTTCTGGCTGATGTAGTCGAGGTTCAGGCGCAAGCCCTCGCCGCGATAATCCAGGGCGATGGCACCAATCCCCAGGTCCCGATGCTGGTCATCGATGGCGGTGTCGCCGCCTTGCAGGTTGCCGTTGAAGCGCACGCCGAACTGGTTTTCCGAGCCGAAACGACGGCTGAGATCCAGGTGACCACCCACTTGGGAATCGGAGGCGTAGGTGGTGGTGACCCTTGTCAGATCTTCTTCAAGCGGGCGCTTGGGAACGATGTTGATCACCCCGCCTACACCGCTGTTCGGCGAGATGCCGTACATCAGCGCGCCCGGTCCCTTGAGCACTTCGACACGCTCGGCGTACT
>Ga0153921_1000329_pt1 | contig 28191 bp, 28 predicted proteins | sample TSNJ005MetaG_FD_104691 | JGI IMG/M metagenome (GOLD analysis project Ga0153921, IMG submission 104691) | Attine ant fungus gardens microbial communities from New Jersey, USA - TSNJ005 MetaG | ecosystem: Host-associated > Fungi > Mycelium > Unclassified | place: USA: New Jersey, Brendon T. Byrne... | reverse complement strand
GAACGCCAGCGTCTGGCAGAAACTGGTGGACGCCGGCAAGGTCGATACCAGCAAGGTGCATGTGTTCGCCACCACCCCGGCCTACTTCGATTACAACTGGACCGTGCGCGGCACCCTCGACCCCGCACTGGCGGCGAAGATCAAGAAAGCCTTCCTCGACCTCGACCCGACCAACCCCGAGCAGAAGAAGATCCTGGATCTGCAGGCGGCCAGCCGCTTCATCGACACCAAGCCCGAAAACTACAAGGGCATTGAGGAAGCCGCTCGCGCTGCCGACCTGCTGAAATGACCCTGAGCCTCAAACAAGGCACCCTGCACCACGCCAACGGGGTCGATGCGCTGCGTGGCATCGACCTGCAGATCGGCGCGGGTGAACAGGTGGCGATCATCGGGCCGTCCGGGGCCGGCAAGTCCAGCCTGTTGAACCTGCTGGCGACGGCTTTGCGCCCCAGCAGCGGCGACATCGAGGTGCTGGGTGAACGTCCCTGGCACCTTTCCACCCATCAACGACAACGCCTGCGTGCGCGCATCGGTCTGGTGCATCAAGCGCCGCCGCTGCCGCCACGCCAGCGTGTGGTGACGGCGGTGCTGGCCGGCAAACTCGGGCAGTGGAGCCTGGGCAAGAGTCTGTTGAATCTGCTGCATCCTCTGGACATTCCCGGTGCCCGCGCGGCACTCGCGCGCCTGGATCTGGGTGACAAGCTGTTTGCTCACTGCCAGCAATTGTCCGGTGGGCAATTGCAACGTGTGGGGATTGCCCGGGTGCTGTATCAAGCGCCGGACATTCTGCTGGCGGACGAACCTGTTTCCGCAATGGACCCGGTTTTGGCCGGGCACACCCTGTCGATCCTTTCGCAACATGCCCGGGCGCATAACGTCACGCTGGTGGCGAGCCTGCACGCGGTGGAACTGGCCCTGGCGCATTTCCCGCGAATCATCGGTTTGCGCGACGGGCAGATCCTGTTCGACAGCCCTGCCGGACAGGTCAGCCGCGACATGCTGGATACGCTGTACGCCAACGAACAATTGCAAAGCCCGACGACGCCAAGTGCGCCACTGATTGTGCAGATTCCGCGATGCTGAGGGCCGATTCCCGCGACCCGGCCGCCGCCCCGCGACTGCTGCTGACCCTGCTGGCGATTGCCCTGCTGTGGCCGGGTATCCAGCTCAGCGAACTGGATCTGGGGGTGCTGCTGCACACCGACAGCCAGACCGAAATGGGCCGCTTCATCTCCGGATTCTGGCCACCGGCGCATGATCCTGACTTTCTTCAACTGCTGCTCAAAGCCACCCTGCAAACCCTGGCCATCGCTACCGCCGGCATGGCCCTGGCATTGCTGCTGGCAGTGCCGGCCAGCCTGATTGCCAGTCGAGCGCTGTCGTTGTCGGCAGCCTCACGGGGTGGCATCCCGGGCCGGGTCGGGCGCTTGCTGCGCTGGCCGGTGCGCGGGCTGTTGATCTTCTTGCGCAGCGTGCCGGAAATCGTCTGGGCGCTACTGTTCGTGCGTGCCGTGGGCCTCGGCCCGGCGGCGGGTGTGCTGGCAATCGCCATCACCTACAGCGGCATGCTGGGCAAGGTCTACGCGGAGATTTTCGAGTCCACCGACCAGCGCCCGGCGCATGCCTTGATGCAGGCTGGCAGCGGACGGCTGGCAGGGTTCGCCTACGGGACTCTGCCCAATGTCGCGGCGGAACTGCTGTCGTACACGGTGTACCGCTGGGAGTGCGCGATTCGTGCGTCGGTGGTGATGGGGTTTGTCGGTGCCGGGGGCCTCGGCCAGCAGATCGACCTGTCGCTGCGCATGTTCGCCAGCGGTGAAGTGGCGAGCATGCTGCTGACGTTCCTGGTGCTGGTGCTCGGCGCTGATCAACTCAGCCGCCTGCTGCGCTGGAGGCTGACATGAACCGTTTGATCAATCTGTTGCTGATCGTCGGCATTGGCGTCGCGGTTATCGCGTCGTTCGGTTACCTCGGACTCGACCTCGGCGAACTGGGCAGCGCCACCAGTCTCAAGCAGATGGGCGCCTACGCGCAGCGCTTTCTCAGCCCGGACCTGAGCGCCACGCACCTGCAGGCGATCCTCAAGGGCTCGCTGGAAACCCTCGCCATGTCGGCCCTCGGCACCCTGCTCGCGGCAGTCTTCGGCATTCTTCTGGCACTGCCTGCGGCCGGGCGTTTCGGCTGGCCGTTACAAAGCGCGGCACGTCTGCTGCTCAACGGATTGCGGGCGATTCCCGAACTGGTCTGGGCGGCATTGATGGTGCTGGCCGCCGGGCTCGGCCCCAACGCAGGCACGCTGGCCCTGGCGCTGCACACCACCGGCGTGCTCGGTCGCCTGTTCGCCGAAGCGCTGGAGAACACGCCACCGCAACCCGCCGAAGCGCTGCGCTTGCAGGGTGGTAATCCGGTGGTCGCTTTCTGCTACGGCACCCTGCCCAATCTGGCCCCGCAACTGCTCGCCTATTGCCTGTACCGCTGGGAGAACAATATCCGCATGGCCAGCGTGCTCGGGTTTGTTGGTGCGGGAGGTCTGGGCCAGATGCTCTACGTGAGCCTGAGCCTGTTTCAGGAAGCGCAGGCCAGCACCGTGATTCTGGCGATGCTGGTGCTGGTGTTCGCGGTCGACAGCCTCAGTGCCTGGAGCCGGCAGCGCTGGGTAAGAGCCTGATTGTGCATCGTGTAGCGAGGGGATGACCGCCCCGCTATACGATCAGGCAGAATCTTTCAGCGCTGCAAGCCTGCCGCATTCGCCCGCGCCGCGTGGAGTTTCTTGTAGCTGTCGATCAGGCGCAGGTGGCGATCCAGCCCTTCAAGCTTCATGCTGGTCGGCGTCAAGCCATAAAAACGCACGCTGCCATTGACTGAACCAATCGCCGCATCCATCCGCTCGTTGCCGAACATGCGCCGGAAATTGGCCTCGTAATCGGCCAGTTCCAGATCTTCGTCCAACTCCATTTCCAGGCACACGTTCACCGCTTGATAGAACAAGCCGCGCTCGACGGTATTGTCGTTGTATTGCAAAAACGCCTCGACCAGGTCTTTGGCCTGCTCGAATTTCTGCAAGGCGAGGTAGATCAGCAGGCGCAGTTCCAGAATGGTCAGCTTGCCCCACGGCGTGTTGTCGTCGAACTCGATGCCGATCAGCGTGGTGATGTCGGTGTAATCATCCAGCTCGCTGTTTTCCAGGCCCTTGGCCAGATTGCGCAGGCCAACCTTGCTCAGGCTGTGCAGATTGAGGATGTCGGCGCGAAATTGCAGGGCCTTGTTGGTGTTGTCCCAGATCAGGTCGTCGACCGGATAGATTTCCGAGTAATCCGGCACCAGAATCCGGCAGGCGTTGGCACCGAGGTCATCGTAGACCGCCATGTAGGCCTCTTTACCCATGTCTTCGAGGATGCCGAACAGGATGGCAGCTTCTTCGGCGTTGGAATTTTCGCCCTGGGCCGAGAAATCCCACTCGACGAATTCGAAGTCGGCTTTGGCGCTGAAGAAACGCCACGACACCACACCGCTGGAATCGATGAAATGCTCGACGAAGTTGTTCGGCTCGGTCACTGCCTGCCCCGAAAAGGTCGGCTGCGGCAAGTCGTTCAAACCTTCGAAACTGCGGCCCTGCAACAGCTCGGTCAGGCTACGCTCCAGCGCCACTTCCATGCTCGGGTGGGCGCCGAACGAGGCGAACACACCGCCGGTGCGCGGGTTCATCAGGGTCACGCACATCACCGGGAACTCACCGCCCAGCGACGCATCCTTGACCAGCACCGGGAAGCCCTGCTCCTCCAGGCCCTTGATCCCGGCCAGAATGCTCGGGTATTTCTCCAGCACGTGCTGCGGCACGTCCGGCAAGGCCATCTCGCCTTCGAGAATTTCGCGTTTGACCGCGCGCTCGAAGATTTCCGACAGGCACTGCACCTGCGCTTCGGCCAGGGTATTGCCGGCGCTCATGCCGTTGCTCAGGTAGAGGTTTTCGATCAGGTTGGACGGGAAGTACACCACCTCACCGTCGGACTGACGCACGAAAGGCAGCGAGCAAATGCCGCGTTTGGTATTGCCCGAGTTGGTGTCGTACAGATGCGAGCCCTTGAGCTCACCGTCGCGGTTGAAGATGTTCAGGCAGTATTCATCGAGGATTTCTGCCGGCAATTCGTCGTTCGGGCCGGGCTGGAACCAGCGCTCATTGGGGTAATGCACGAATTCGGCGGTGGCGATGTCCTCGCCCCAGAACTGGTCGTTGTAGAAGAAGTTGCAGTTCAGACGCTCGATGAACTCGCCCAGTGCCGAGGCCAGCGCACCCTCCTTGGTCGCCCCCTTGCCATTGGTGAAGCACATCGGCGAATGCGCGTCGCGAATGTGCAGCGACCAGACGTTGGGCACGATGTTGCGCCACGAGGCGATTTCGATCTTCATGCCCAGCCCGGCGAGAATGCCCGACATGTTGGCGATGGTCTGCTCCAGCGGCAGATCCTTGCCGGCAATGCAGGTGCCCGCGTCGGACGTCGAATGCGGCATCAACAAGGCTTGCGCATCGGCGTCGAGATTCTCGACTTCCTCGATCACGAACTCGGGGCCGGTCTGCACGACCTTCTTCACCGTGCAGCGATCAATCGAACGCAGAATGCCCAGACGATCCTTCTCGCTGATGTCTGCCGGCAACTCGACCTGGATCTTGAAGATCTGGTTGTAGCGGTTTTCCGGGTCGACAATGTTGTTCTGCGACAGGCGAATGTTGTCGGTCGGGATATTGCGGGTTTCGCAGTACAGCTTCACGAAGTAAGCCGCGCACAAGGCCGACGATGCCAGGAAGTAGTCGAACGGCCCCGGTGCCGAGCCATCGCCCTTGTAGCGGATAGGCTGATCGGCGATCACCGTGAAGTCGTCGAACTTGGCTTCAAGTCGAAGGTTGTCGAGAAAATTGACCTTGATTTCCATGCGGGATTACCAGAATACGGCTAAACGAATGGCGGCCATTATCCGGCTTTTGCGCGGGAAGTCTCGTGCTTTCGGGCTCCCGACGCGACCACGCCACGCGATCGTCCTGATTTTTGCGGGACATGCTCCCGCCCTCCCCCGAAAAATTAAATGAACCGGACGTGCGCCACGCCACCTAACGCAAAGACCAACAGGAGGTAGCCAATGCAAATCGAAACCGTGTGGATCGTACTGGCGGCAGTTCTTTTGCTGATCGAATTGTGGGCCATCAATCGGGTGCGCAAAAGCGAGGGGAAATCGAGTAACAAGGGCGTGTGGATTGTCCTGATCGTTTTTGTGCCGTTGTTCGGGTTGATCGCGTGGGCGCTGGCGGGACCCAAGCATGTCGACCACCGTTCCCACCCTGGCGCTGGGGTGAAATAAACAGTCAGGGCAATCCGTATGTGCCAGCAAGTGTCCGGTCTACTGTCAGCCGGACATTTCCCCGACCTCCAACACTCCGCTCACCGGCTTCGGCCAAGGACAGATGATGACCCTTGTGATTTTCCTCATCGCCTGCGGCGCTGCCGCCACCACCGGGATGATATTCAAGCCCGGCGAATGGTACGCGCAGCTCGATAAACCCTCTTTCACCCCGCCCAACTGGGCGTTCCCGGTCGCGTGGACGATCATCTACCTGCTGCTGGCCTGGGCCGGGTATCGCCTGACCCTGCTGCCCGGCAGTCAGGACATCCTCGCATTGTGGGCCGCGCAGATCGCACTCAATACCCTGTGGACGCCAGTGTTCTTCGGCGCACGGCGCGTTTTTGCCGCGATGTTGATCCTGTCGCTGCTGTTGCTGGTGGTTGCGGTCATGGTGGTGGCGACATTACGCCTGGATCTCGTGACCGGTCTGATCCTGCTGCCCTACTTGCTCTGGCTGGCAGTCGCCTTTGCGCTGAACTTTTCGATCCTGCGCAACAACCGCGACACGAGAAACGCCATTGACCAATGACACGCTTGAGTTCAGCCAACGTGATATAGCGCAGATGCAGCGCTTCAACCGCAAACTCGCCTGGCTTCCGCGATTCCGGATTCGCAACCGGTTGACGCCGCGCTTGATTCAAACGCTGCTGCGCGCCAGTCAGTTCGCAACGGCGGACAAAGCGCTCAAACAGGGCCTGCAGGTTGAACATGCGCGGGTGAGTTCGCAGGGCGTTTGCGTCCCCGTACGGATCATCAGACCGCCAGGAAAACCCGCCGGCGTGGTGCTCGATTACCACGGCGGCGGCTGGGTGATCGGCAATGCGCGAATGAACGACGACCTCAACATCGCCATGGTCAAGGCGTGCAACGTGGTGGTGGTCTCGGTGGATTATCGATTGGCGATCAATACCCCGGTCGAAGGGCTGCTGGAAGATTGCCTGTGCGCCGCGCACTGGCTGCTGAGTGACGAGCGCGCCGAGTTCGCCGGGCTGCCGGTGATCGTCGTCGGCGAATCGGCCGGCGCGCACCTGGCCGCAGCCACGTTACTGGCGCTCAAACCGGAGCCCCGGATGCTGCAACGGATCTGCGGCGTGCTGTTGTATTACGGCGTTTATGATCTGACGGGAACCCCAAGCGTACGCGCGGCCACGCAGGAAACCCTGGTGCTCGACGGCCCGGGCATGGCCGCAGCGTTGCGACTGCTGACGCCAAGCCTGAACGATGAACAACGCCGGCAGCCGCCGCTGTCCCCGTTGTACGGCGACTTCAACGGCTTGCCGCCGGCGCTGATGTTCACCGGTGAACTCGATCCGCTGCGGGACGACACCCTCGAACTGGCCGAACGCTGGCGGCAGTCGGCACCGGTCGAAATGCACCTGCTGCCCGCCTCCGCCCACGGTTTTATCCATTTCCCAACCAGCATGGCCCAACGAGTCCTGGCTTACAGTCGAGGGTGGATCAGCCGGCAACTTACTGCGTGACCACAATCTTGCCGATCATCTGCGGATGCAGCGCGCAGAAATACTCGAACTCGCCCGGCGTGTCGAACACCCAGGAAAAGCTGTCATTGGTGTCCAGCGCCGCGGAGCGAAAAACCTTGTGGGTCTCGGCCACCGTGTGCGGAATCTGATCGTCATTGACCCACGTCACCTTGGTGCCGACGGCTACGGTCAGGTCCTTGGGGCCGAACATGAACTCCTTGATGTCGATCTTCACTTCCTGCGCCCACCCCGGCATCGACAGCAGCAGGCCCACCAGCGCCAACAGTCGCGTTTTCATCACGTTGCCCTCGCCTAAACCAGTGTCGAATCGATCAGCGCCAGCGGATGCTCGCTTTGAGTCGCCCGCACCTCGGTGATCCCCAGATAATTGCGCAACTGGTCGGCCGCCACGGTCATCGGCCCCGGCGAAGGCGCCGCGCCGGGTGCCGGCTGCGGATACGCCGTGCCACGGGCGGTGTGGAAGGTAATGTTGCCTTCGACCTTCTGGATCACCTGATGGATATGCCCGTTGAGCACCGTTACCGAACCGTACTTGCGCAGCATCGCGATCGCCTGATCGCCGTCTTCGGTGCCCCAGCCCCACGGTTGATAAATCGTCCATAGCGGGATGTGTGTGAACACGACAATAGGCGTGCTACTGCTGACCGCGCGCAGATCGTCGGCCAGCCACGCCAGTTGATCGGCGCCGAGCGTGGCCTCGTGCCCGGCCTGGAAATTGAAGACATTGATCAGCGCGATGAAATGCACGCCGTGGTCATCGAAGCTGTACCAGCCATTGCCTTTGGTGCCCTTGCCGTAGCGCTCCAGATAAAGCTTGCCGCCGCCCTCGTCGAGGGTGTCGTGTTCGCCGGGCACGTAATGCACGGTGGACGGCAGGCCTTTGAGCAATTGTGCGGCGGTGTCGAACTCCTCGGCTTTGGACAGGTGGGTGATGTCGCCGGTATGCAGGATCAGCGACGGTCGTTTGGGCAGCGCAATGACTTTGTCGATCGCTACCTGCAAGGTCTTCACCGGCTCCGGATTCGCTTCTTTGTTGAACCCGATGTGCGAATCGCTGATCTGCACGAAATGGAAAGTGCTTGCCAGTGCCTTGGGGTCTGCGACGTTCCCTGTCGCGTCCAGCGCAAACGCTTTGGGAATCCCGCCGCTCAAGGCCCAGACCACCCCGGCCCCCGCCCATGCCGAGCATTTGAGCAGCGTTCGCCGATCGGGGTTGAGCAAGCCGTCGGTGCGCAGTGGATGTTTCGTTTGAATGTCCATCGGTAGGTCCTCGCAGGCGGGCTACAGTGAGTTGACTGACACGAGGTAAACCTTGTGCGACGAGGGATTATTCCGCGCCGAACATTAAATTCTTTTCAGGGAATAAATGACCACGTTGCGCGGTTATAGGGGGGTACGGTGCGGAACCGACCATGAAACGATTCGAGGAACTGATTGCGCCCCATCTGGACGCGGCGTACAACCTCGCGCGCTGGCTCACTGGCAATGACAGCGCCGCGCGCGATGTTGTGCAGGAAAGCGCCTTGCGCGCCTTCCGGTTCTTGCAGCGCTTCGCCGATGGCAACGCCAGGGCATGGTTCCTGACCATCGTGCGCAACGAAAGCTACACCTGGCTCAAGGCATCGGCCGGTCGGCATTGGGTGCCGATCGTCGATGACATTGCCGATGACGAAAGCGCATTGAGCCACAGCCAGACCCCGGAACTGCTGGCAATCCACACCGAAAACGCGGCATTGCTCCAGCAGGCGCTGGCCGCCCTGCCCCCGACGTTTCGCGAGGTGATTGTGCTCAAGGAACTCGAAGACCTGCCCTACAAGGACATCGCTCTGGTGGTCGATATTCCCATCGGCACCGTGATGTCCAGACTGGCGCGGGCGCGTGCCATGCTCAAGCTCGAACTACTGAAGTTGCACAACCATGAATGAACTCGACTGCTCGGCGTGCCAGACACAACTGCACGGTTATCTGGATCAGGAACTGGATTCGGCAGCGGCTGCGCGGGTTTCTGCACACCTGACCGAGTGCGCCGCGTGCGCACGGCTGCATGCCGAAATGAAGCTGCTCAAGGTCAGCGTAAAACGCCATGCGCCTTACTACGCGGCACCGTCATCCCTGGCGGCCACTGTGCTTGCCGGCGACAAGCGCGGATTCGTCCAGCGCTGGCGCAACCTGTTCGCCCCGGCTTTTTCCGCCGCGGCACTGGCGCTGGCGCTCGTGCTTTTCGTCGCCACACCGGGCAGCGAACAACCGTTACTGGACGAAGCCGTTTCCAGCCATGTGCGCTCGTTGATGGGTGAGCACCTGAACGACGTGGTGTCCTCGGACCGCCACACGGTCAAACCGTGGTTCACCGGCAAGCTCGACTTCTCGCCGCCGGTTTTCGATTACTCGGCGCAGGGCTTTCCGCTGCTCGGCGGACGGCTGGACTACCTGCAACACCAGACCACCGCCGCCCTGAGCTACGGACATGCCAAGCACATCATCAATGTGTTCATCCTGCCCACATCCGAAGACGACAAACCGCCGCAGAGCCAGACGATTCGCGGCTTCAACGTGGTGTCCTGGCAAGCAGGCCACATGCGCTTCGTGCTGGTGTCGGATGTCGAGAAAGGTGAGCTGGAGGCGCTTGGGCGATTGCTCAGGGAAGGTGTGTAAAAAGCCGTAATCGGTCGGGAAAAGCAGGTTTGTACTTTTCGGAGCAAATCGCGATGACAGGGAACTCGCTGATGCATGAAAACAATCACACCGGCATCAGGCTCATGATGGGTGGTCTTCCATGATCCCGGGCTATCGAGTGCGCATCTACTGCCTGATCGGCGCCCTGTTATGCCTGCTCGTCGCGTGGGCAACTGGCGAGCAGCTCTACACCGCGCTGACGAACGGGCAACTCGATGCCTTGACCGGTTGGCGCCCGCACAAGACCCGCGAACACCTTGCGCTCGACGAGCAGCCATTTCGCTTCACGTTCTATTTTTTGCTGATGACCGCGTGTTTTATCGCCTCCACTGGCGGGGGGCTCGCTCTGTCGTGGGGCGTCATTCGTGGGCGCAAGGCGTTCGGGCGCTGGCACACCTAAGCTTGCGTCAACCGCCAAGGGCCAGCGCTGAGCTGTCCTTTAGCGGTTTGTCGCAATCACCCGAGGGCGGTTACTCGTTCAGATCCTTGATCAGATAACTGCCGGCAATCTGCGAAATGCCGGTCAGCGCGGTGCGCAGCAGTTCCGGCTCCGTACGATAGCGCAGCGGCTCGTAACCATAGGTGTTGGCGCCGTTGAAAGGCGTGATGTTTTCGCTGCGTTGCCAGATCAGTTCATCACCGCGTTTCATCGCACCATTCACCACCAGCGTCGGATAGACAACACTGCTGAAACCCTGAGTCAGTGAGAAGCCCCAACGAATGACGGACAACTCGACCTGCGCATCGGCGGGCTCATTGTCCGCCACAACCTTGAAACGCCCCGTCGCGGTAAGTTGATCTTCGAAGCTCTTTTTGACCAGCTCACCCAAGTTGATGTTGTTGCTGTCCATGTTGTAGAGAATCGCCTCGACGGTGGACATCGAAGCCAGGTCGCCGGCCTTCAGGCCTACGGCAAAACCGGCGCCGCTCAAAGCGGCAGTACCCGCTTTCGATGCGCCGGACGCCATGCCGATCCCGGCGCCAACACCTGCTCCTACAGCAGCGCTCCACGCTTGCTCACGGCCCATGTAGGCTATTTCCTTCGGTTGCCAGGTCACCGGAAGAACCTTCACCGTGTGGATCTGGGTGCGATATTCAGGCTTGAACTTCTGATCGGCACAACCGACGAGGCCAATAATCGCAAACAACAGGACAGCTATCTTCTTCATGAACAACTCACGACGCCAAAGGAATGATGTGTAAGTTGTCGTCAGCGTCAGCCATTTCTGAAGAACATGACTTCAAGCCAACAGCTGAGTGATCCATTCAACTTGCTGCGCCGTTTCCCGAACTTTCTGCGCCGGTACGACTTGCCGGGCGTGGGTGAAGCTGTGCAGGGTCTTTTGTTTCTGCAGCAACAACCGCTGCCATTTGCCGACGAACGCCGGGCTGCGGGCCTGCAACAGCAGCGGGCCGAAATACAGTTCCTCGGGCGTGTATCTCACTGGGCTGGCCGGTTCAGCGACGATGATTTCGTAATAGAAGCGGTTTTCCCGCAGCACTTCCTCGAAAAGGATGCAGTAGCCGTTGTCCATCAGCCATTGGCGCAGCGGCTGCTCGCCGCCATTGGGTTGCAGGATCAACCGTTCCTTGCCGTTGAGGCGCGCCTTACCGCTGTCGAGGATGTCGCGGATGGTTTCGCCACCCATACCGCAAATACTGATCGCGCTGATCCGGTCCTCAGGCTCGATCGCAGCCAGACCATCGGCCAGGCGCACGGTGATCTTTTGCTCGAACGCGTTCTCGCGCACAGTACGCCGGGCGGCATGGAATGGCGTCAACGCCACTTCGCCGGCCACCGCAGACTCCAGGCCCCCACGGCGCATCAACGCTACCGGCAGATAGCCGTGATCCGAACCGATATCAGCCAGACGCGCACCCACCGGCACCTGCGCCGCCACCCGTTCCAGACGCATGGACAATGTGTGTTCGTTCAACTGCCGCCTCTCTTCATCCGCCAATGTCCGCCAGCACTGGCCGGATCGGGCCGCGACTCTAGCGGGCAATGCGCGGTATTTCAAATGCTCGCGCCCGGACGCGACGACAACACCATTGCCTCGCCCCGATCCATACGTCAGGATTCGCCCACTTTGATTGAAAGCACACGCCTTCACTCGAAATCTTTCACCCCGAGCAGATAAACATGAACCGTCAGAAAAAATTGCAGCAGTTGTTCAAGGAAAAAGCCAAAAAGGCCAGCGCCAAACTGGCGCCGAAGAAGCCGAAGTACATCAGCAAGGCCGAGCGGGCGAAACTTGAGGCTGAGGCGGCTTTGCAGGTGGGTGAGAGTGCTGAGGTTTGAGGGTTTGGTTGGGGGTTTTCTTACGTGTACCGAGTGTGTTTATGACTGGATGCAGGTTGAATATTCTTGCGTGACAAGCCTTTTGATTAGTTTCTGCGATAGCTCGGTATCGGCGTTCATGCAAACGGGAGGACTGCGCTAGCCGGAAGCGGTTGACGAGGGGTGGCGGCTTACGGCCAAGAGCGGACGTCTGTTAAGGGTTGGGTCTATCTTGTTCTTTTGATACGTTGCTTCGGAAGGTATGGAACCCATGTCTGATTTATTTGAAGAAACACCTGCCGCCATCCAATGGGCGGAAGAGGCTGAGCGTCGACACCAAGCGGGAAAATTTGGCGAAATTGTGCGCGCGGTGATCTGGACGGACGCACGCGACTCAGATGGCCAATTGGTGGTCGCTGTCGAACCAGACAGATTAGTTACCAAGATAAACTGCAATCCGTTCACCCTTCTTGAGAATCACGATCCCGGACGGCCAAAGGGACAACTGCTGGAAAGTGCATCATTTGAAAGTCCCGAAGGTCGAAAGTTTGTCGCCGCAGTCTTGGGCTATTACTCAGGAGGGGACGTTCTGAGTTTTCGTGGCTTGGGGATAGATGTTGACTTTTCCGTTTCGCCTCCTCAACAGCTTCCAAGTCTTTTGGAGGATGTGTGGATCGAGATAGCGACGGATGCAAGGGAGGTGGATGATCATTGGTTGGATCAGGTTACGAGTGACTCACCCGTCAGAGTCGAGCGTTCCGAGCTGTCGCACAATGCAGCAGATTCATTGCAAGAACTCATCAGGATTGGCCTTCCCTACGTACTCCTTGTATGGAACCCATTCGTGACTGCGATAGCTACTGAAGCTGGTAAAGCTTCCTATGCAGGAATACACGCCTGGTTTCGAAAACTGCTTAGTCGAATGTCTGACAGATGTAACCCTATACTCGACTTTCATTCACATCAAGACGGCTGCCAGGTCTCATTTTTATTCAGAGGTAGAGATGAGAAAAAGCTTCATGAAGCCATGGATGCATTGGCCGGTGCGGCAGCTCAAGCAGCTCGGTTAATTTCCGGGCTGAAATCTCAAGGAAAGATAAGTCGGCAAATGGTCTATGAATTCGATAAAGAAACCCTTCTGTGGGCACCGTCGTTTGTTTTACTGAATGATGATCAGATCATCACCGATAACTTAGCACTTATTTCGATTGAAAATCTTCCGAAGGGGTTGAGTCTCGGTCTGACTCGAAGCAATTCACTCTGAAATAGAGTGAAAAAAAATGGGGGCAAAAAAATGGTGCGGATTTTTTTATTCGACCAATAAATTCGCCCCCATTTTTTAATTCCCATAATGCAACTGGAAAATGATTCATAATGCATGTGTGATGTCATAATGACGGATTATTAATTTGATTAAAAAATGTCGGGACAGTTGATGAGTGAAAAAACGGTCGATCCAGCGAGCATGCACACAAGCACCACCTATATCTTAGGGTTTGGTAGTGCAGTAGGTCTGATAATTGCTATGGTTTCAGGTCTTCAGTTTTTTTCGAATTTCAAAATTGTCGATACGCAGGCGTATGTATCGATGCATGAAATTGAAGAAAAATATTATTCAAAAGAATTTGTTAGCGCTCACTACTTAGGCAAGGTTGAGGTTTCGGAAAGCTATATAAGGAAGAGTGAGATTGATAAGAGTTATATTTCTCTGAACAAGGTCAGTAGTGATTTTGTCTCCGTTGAGAAATTTGATGCTCTGCAGAAAGAAAATCGAGCTTTGCTCGAAGTGCTAAATGGAATTCAGTCTCCTTTCAAGCCAATAGTTAAGATGCTAAGTAGCAATGGGCAGTGGAACAATGAACAGTTGGGTTTGAGCATCTCTGTAAGGCGAGTTTCGCTATTGAGTGATGGAGCTTCAGTGTACGCTAATTTTCTGCTGGCTCTGCCTGACTCGCCATTACACGAGGAAAGCTTTTACAGTTCTGATATATCTCGCTGCAAATGGACTTTTAGAAAAAATGGGCGTGACTTTGAGTTAAAAATTGATAGGTTCGACCCGTTGACTTTTTCTGTTAAAGAAGTTTGATATGGGGTTTTTAGTATGTTTTCTCACCTTGATTAGCTTATTCGAATTCTCTGAAACTTAGACTCCGTTATGGGGCGCATGCGGGCGGAGAATAGTGCTTGATCTGTCAAAGAGAAGAGCATCAAATCTCCGTCGTCTTAGTTAGGCGTTAAAAAAGTGGCTGATTTATTTTTCTGGAATAGAGCAGCCCCCTGTGTTGGATCAAACCATTGATCAAGCACGCTCCCCGATACACCACCACTGAACTTCGACTTCATCATCGTCCTGGGTTACATCGTGCCCATGCTCAATAAATTGCTCGGGTACATCCAAGGCGAGCCTGTCGCTCAAGTGTGTCGGGGCAAGCGAATTATGCTGGCCCAGAAAGCTCAAGTAGTACTCGCGGTCAAAGAACACAGCCACTTCACTCTGGTGTAACCAGGGCCAAGTCAATAAGCAGGCTACTCGGTAGTAGCCTTGGCTGCGATCCGCTGCGCGGGAAAGGTGGGCGGCTGCTTCGAGCAATTGCTGAACGCAGAAAGCCTGCACTTCGATACGTGCCTGCGGACCTTCGACGAGGGTATTGATTACCGGGATTTTCCAGTTTGAGTAGCGCTCGTGCTCATCGAAGCGAGGATGGAACTCGCCGCTGAAACTCGCGGCCCAGCATTCCAATGCACGGAGATGGCGGGGGATGTTTCGGAGCTTTTTGTTACTGAGGCGCAATCTTCGCAAGGGCATGTCCTTATGGGGTGTGGTGACACGATCAGTCTATTTTTTCCTCTCTTCCAGTAACCGCGCAATGCCGAGGCGCAATCCGCCATGTTCTTTTTCGGTGTAAGGAGGAGCGGTTTTCCAGTCGTAGAACCAGGCTGGCATCTTGCGTTTTTCCTCTGGCTCCGTGGCGTAGCGGGGGAAGAGGTGGCAATGCAACTCTGGTTCGGAGTTGCCGAGAATTTCGTAATTCATGCGCACTGCGCCGGTCGCTTGCAGCACCGCGTCGCCAATACAGGCCATGTCGAGCAGGAAAGTTGCCCTGGCCTCGGCATCGAGATCATTCAGGCTTGGGACAACGGGGTCAGGTAACAGCAGGCAATAACCCGGCAGAAACTGGACATCACCCATGACTACCCAGCCTGAGGCCAATCGGCAAATCACCTTGTCGTTGGTTTCATTACGGGCCATTTCTACGCGTTTTGAGATCAGCGACATTCATAGTCCTTGATGATGTTTTGAGCAGCGTGCTGTGATACTGGTATTCAGGCAGAGTATGCCTGACAACACTTTGGTCTCCGTTTTTTGATTAATAACGCTCTGGATTCCAAGGGATGTTTTGCAAAAAAGAGCTTCGAGCATCCTGACCTGGCCCGCCCATGTCGATACACAGGCATCCGATGCCATGGCTACCCAAATCACTGCGAGTCCACTGCAATCAGTCGTGTAACCCACTCAAGCGAGGCCTGACAGATCACGGTCCAGTAATTGGAAGTGTCCAGCCCCGCTACCTGTCGTCGTCCCTTTGACCCTGCCAAGGAAAGTCAACACCTCTATCCGTTGACAACTGAATGCCAAAAACTCAGTATCGCCTCACTTGTTGGACAACCAACAACCAACAACCAACAAGATGAATCGGAAGAAGCTGTTGAGGGGCTGAAATTCATGTCTCACCTGAAATCACCCATTGATTCACCACCGTCCTGTGCGCCCCCTAAAGCAAATGTGGGTGCGCCGAGCTTTGCATTGCCGCCTGGAGCCTGCGACACGCATGCGCATGTGATCTCGGATGAGTTCGGGCGTTATCCGCTTGTATCCGACCGCAGCTATACCCCACCGCCAGCACCAGAGGCGCAGTACTTGGAGATGTTGCGGGCGATGGGGATGCAGCGTGGCGTGCTGGTGCAACCGAGCATCTACGGCACTGATAACAGGTACATGCTTGATGTATTGCAAAAGCATCAAGATCAGCTGCGAGGGGTCGCGGTAATAAATCAACACATCGGCGATGAAGAACTGGCGCAGATGCATGCCTTGGGCGTGCGCGGAGTTCGCATTAACGTGCTGTTTCGCGGTGGGGTTGATCTGGACTTGATGGAGCAACTTGCCAACCGGATTGCCGACCTCGGCTGGCATCTGCAGTTTTTGATTGATATTCGACTTCTGGGTGACCTTGAAGATCGGATGGCCAGGCTGCCCTGCCCCATTGTGATAGACCACTTGGGACACTTCCCGGCGCATCTGGGAGTAAAAGAACCAGGGTTTGAGTTACTCCTGAAAAATGTCGCGGAGCACGGCTGGTGGGTCAAGTTATCGGGCGCCTATCGCCTCAGTAGCCAGCATCCGGACTACGCCGATACAGACGCGCTAGCCCATGCGTTGTTGCGCACCGCACCGGAACGAATGGTGTGGGGCAGCGATTGGCCTCACGTAGCACTCGAAAGTACCCCCGACACCGGTTTGTTACTGGATCGTCTGCGCTTCTGGGCGCCCAGTGAAAGCCAACGCCAGAAAATCCTGGTGGATAACCCAGCCACCCTTTACGACTTCAAATAAACAACAACAAAGCAACGCACGGTGCTGCCCGGAGAATAATAATGAGTTGGTTTAGCGAACTTCACACAGTTGAAAAACGTACGTTCTATTCCGCGTTTGGAGGTTGGGCGCTGGATGCTTTGGATTTCATGGTATTCACCTTTGTCATCGCCTCGCTAATGACCCTTTGGCAAATTGACAAAGGATCCGTTGGGCTACTGAGTACGGTGACTTTGCTTTTTTCGTCCCTCGGCGGCTGGGGAGCCGGCATTCTGGCTGATCGGTACGGTCGCGTAAGACTGTTGCAGATAAGCATCCTATGGTTCTCGATCTGCACCGTACTGATCGGATTCGCGCAGAACTTTGAGCAGTTGTTTGTTTTGAGAGCGCTGCAGGGGCTCGGTTTCGGAGGCGAGTGGGCGGTGGGGTCAGTGCTCATCGGTGAAATGGTACGAGCTGAACATCGCGGTAAAGCTGTGGGTATCGTCCAGAGTGGATGGGCTATTGGATGGGGCGCAGCCGCCCTGCTCTACACATTGTCTTTCAGTTTCCTGCCTGAAGATCTCGCCTGGCGATCCCTGTTCTGGATTGGCGTCATTCCTGCACTGCTGGTTCTCTATATTCGCAAATATGTGCCAGAACCGGAGGTGTTCCTGGAGGCCAAAAAGCACCAGAACGAAACAGGCAATTCAGTACCTTTCTGGCACATTTTCAGCCCCTCTCTGCTGCGCACGACTCTGCTGTCCGCCTTGCTCTGCATGGGTGTACAGGGGGGCTACTATGCAATCACGACCTGGTTGCCGGCTTACCTGAAATTAGAGAAGGGACTGTCAGTGTTCGGCACTGGTACTTATCTGATGGTCGTCATCATCGGCTCATTTTTTGGCTATGTCTGCGGCGCATTCCTGTCTGACCGCCTGGGCCGTCGCCCCAACTTCATCATCTTCGCCGTTCTGTCAGCCATCAGCGTGGTCTGTTACATGCAACTTGACCTGACCAATACCCAGATGCTGATTCTCGGCTTTCCTTTAGGTTTCGCAGCCTCGGGTATCTACAGCGGCATGGGGGCGTTTTTGACAGAGCTGTTCCCTTCAGTGGTGAGAGCCAACGGCCAGGCATTTTCCTACAACTTTGGGCGAGCGGTAGGTGCCCTGTTTCCGGGACTCGTAGGTTTTATAAGCGCTAAATATAGCCTGGGCACTGCCATAGCGATTTTTGCGGGAGGAGCTTATTGCCTGGTCGTGGCCGTGACCTTGTTCCTGCCGGAAACCAAAGGCAAGCAATTACACTGACTGAGCCATCATTTGTTAGAGTAACGCCCACGCATCGCTCGATGCATGGGCGTTTGACGTTTCAAGCTTTTGGAACTGACAGTTGATGACTGAGTAAAATGACTATAAAAGCAATTGGCCGCCGTGATCACTTCTCGGTTGAGATTTTTCGTCACCTGGAAAACGAGATACGTGAAGGCCGGCTTCGCCCGGGTGATCGCATCCCGACGGAAAGCCGGTTAGCCGAAGCTTTTGCCGTCAGCCGAAATGTCGTGCGCGAGGCTGTTGCCCGACTCAATTCGGCCGGCCTTGTGATCAGTCGCCAGGGTCTCGGGGTATTTGTTGCAACCGAAACCAACCAAAGCACTTTCCGAATCACTCAAGAGGAACTGACAGACAGCAGCAAGCTGCGTCAGTTGTATGAGTTACGCCTGGACCTCGAAGTGGCCGCTGCGGCCATGGCGGCAAGACGGCGATCACTCAGTCAGCTCAACAAGATTGCAACCGCGCTGGATACCCTTCGCGACGGCATACAAAACCGCCAGGACATGGTCGAACACAGCCTCCAGTTCAAGCGCGCCATTGCTGATGCCACAGGTAATGAATACTTCAGGAACTTCATCATCTTTCTCTGCAGCCATGTTTATGAGGCGGCCTCGCTTGAGAATCGCCTCGTTCGCTCGAGCAATTTGGGTGAAGCGTTACTAGCTGAACATCAGGCGATCTTTGAGGCGATCAAACTCGGAGATCCTGACCTCGCCCGACGAGTCACCTGGCAGCAAATCATCAACTCCGCTGAACGAAACGGATTGCGAGGTTTGCAGGGATGGGAGATTACCCGGATGAGTTCGCTGGGTGAGACCTACGCCCCCCTGTGTGCCGGCCCCGACCCTGAACCCCGCAAACTGCTTCGTGCGTTACCGGACGGTGCATGCGACTGCCACTTCCACATCTTCGGTGACGAAAACGGCCAGTCATTGTCCCCTCACCGCTCCTACACGCCGCCACCAGCGCCGCTTGAGGCTTTTCAGCGCGTCCAGAAAACCCTTGGGCTGAGTCGCGGAGTCATTGTCCAGCCTAGTGTTTATGGAGCGGATAACAGCACAACACTCGCGGCGCTAAAAGACGCAGGCAGTTCATACCGTGGTGTGGTCGTGATCGACACCAACAGCGATATGGAAAGCTTGTGGGAGATGCATCGGCTCGGAGTGCGTGGCGTACGCGTCAACCTGATCTTCAAAAGTGGCGTTGAAGTATCGGATGTTGCGGCATTGGCGAAAAAGGTCGCGCCACTTGGCTGGCATCTTCAACTGCTGATCGATATCACTGAATTCGCCGACTTGTACGAAACCGTAACAAACCTGCCTGTAGCAGTCGTCATCGACCACATGGGGCATATGCCCACCAGTTGTGGGCTGGACCATCCCGGATTCAAGGACATGCTACGACTTCTGAAAGAAGGTCGTGTGTGGGTAAAACTTTCTGGCGCCTACCGTATTACCTCGTCTGAAGATTTCCCTTACGACGACGTAACGCCCTACGCCCGGGCACTGATCGAAGCCAATCCAGAACGCCTGCTTTGGGCAAGCGATTGGCCGCATCCTTGTATTCCGGTTCCGATGCCCAACGATGCCTGCCTTCTGGAAATGCTATTTGACTGGGTTGAAAACGATGACGTGCTGATTAAAAAGATTCTGGTTGATAATCCCGCACAGCTCTACGGATTCTGAAGGAACCCCATGGTTCAGCGCCTTTGGATCAGCTACTGCACGCTCTGCTCAGGTAACGCGAAGGCCATCACATAGTCACCCTTCTGCGTCGTCGCCGAGTTACCGCCGGCACTGATGACCAAATACTGTCTGCCGGTGTGCGGGGCCACATAAGTCATCGGAGTCGCTTCAGCGCCGACCGGCAAGCGGCCCTTCCACAGTTCTTTGCCGGTGCGCACATCAAGAGCACGGATGTAAAAGTCCTGGGTGCCGGCCATGAACACCAGTCCGCTGGATATCGTCACCGGACCGCCCCGAGTGGGCATGCCAATCGGCATCGGCAAATGCGTTGCAATGCCCAGCGGGCCGGTTTGCTCGGTGGTCCCCAGAGGCATCGACCAGGCCACTTTTCGCGTGGCCAGGTCGATCGCGCTGATGGTGCCGTAAGGTGGCTCCTGGCACGGAATGCCCAGCGGCGACAGGAAGCGGCCCTGTTCGATGCCCCACGGTGTCCCCGCCTGCGGAGCGTTACCTTCATGGCCGCCGCCACTGAGGGTTTTCTCGTCATAGGCGGCACGGGGAATCATTCGGTTCCAGATGGCTACCCGGGTGTCATTGACGATCATGTAGCCGAGGTTTTCCGCAATGGACACCGATCCCCAGTTCATGCCGCCCAACCAGCTTGGGTACTGGATCGTCAGGCGCTCGCTGGGCGGCGTGAATTCACCTTCATATCTGGCCTTGCGAAAATCGATCCGGCATATCAACTGGTCCAGCGGTGTGAGTCCCCACATGCGCTTTTCGCTGAGCGGCTCGGTGCCGATGGCTGGCATTTCGGTCGAATAGGGTTGAGTCGCAGAAATTCGCTCGTCCGCCACTCCACCTTGAGGGACGGGGCGTTCTTCGACGGTCGCAATCGGCTTTCCGCTACGCCGGTCAAGCATGAAGATCTGGCCACGCTTGGTTGTCTGAATCAGTGCCGGGAGCGTTCCTCCATGGCCATCAGGAACATCGTAAAGCGCTGGTTGCGAAGGTACATCGTAGTCCCAGAGATCGTGGTGAACGGTCTGGAAGCGCCAGCGCTCGAGGCCGGTTGCGATGTCGAGCGCGACGATGGAAGAAGAGTAGCGATCATCGGCCTCGGTACGATGACCGCCCCAGAAATCCGGAGTGGCGTTGCCGGTTGGCAGGTAAATGAGCCCGAGCGCATCGTCGAAGGCCGGTGTCGACCAGACATTCGGCGTACCTGCCGTGTAATTCTGACCTTCGGGTGGCTCGCGGGTAATCGCCGGATTGCCCAGATCCCAGGCCCACACCAGCGCCCCCGAGCGCACATTGAAGGCGCGGACCACGCCGGACGGTTCACCTGTTTTCTGGTTGTCCCACACCAGCCCACCAACCACTACCAGATCACGCACCACCGTCGGTGCTGCCGTCGGAAAGTACAAATCCTGATCTGTACCGCCCACGCCGATACGCAGGCTTACGCTGCCATGCTGACCGAAATCGCTGCACGCCTGACCGGTCTGCGCGTCCACGGCAATCAACCGTGCATCTACCGTAGTCGCGATGATTCGCCGCAAACAGGGCTGCGTTGCACCCGTGTTGTCTGAGGCGCTCTGCTCATTGGCTGCTTCGTAATAGCCGACGCCACGGCAACGCGGGTAAACGTTATTTGCCTGGGTTTTGGGATCGTGATGCCAGATCTCTTTACCCGTGTCCGCATCAAGGGCAAACAACTGGCTTGATTGCGTACAGCCATAGAGCACGCCGTTGACGTGAAGGGGTGTCACGACATGGCCTTGCGCACCTTTGGGTATTTCACCTGTGCGATAGGTCCAGGCAAGCGTCAGGTTCGACACGTTCTGCGGCGTTATCTTATCGCTCGCGACATACCGTGTGCCTGAAGGTGTGTGACCGAAATAACGCCAGTCGGTCGCGGGTTCGACTGTACCGACGGCTTTCCCCGGTACAGGAGCCGGCATCCTTTCGGCGGTCAGAATCGGTTGCGGTTGCAACGCAGCATAGAGCGTTGCGCACAACCCGGCGGCCATGCCCGCAGCCGCCACGTAAGCCAGCCGCGCCGGGGTGTCACGCTGGCGACTGCGCAAATGCGGCATCACCGCCAGCACCGGGACGCTGATGACAGCCAGCGCGAAGAGGCGCGAAAACAGCGGCCAGAACGTCAATCCGGCATCCAGGACTGACCAGCAGACAGAGCCGGCGAACACCAGCAGATACACCAGTGCTCCGGAGCGACGTCGACGAAGCATTAACGCACCACTGACGGTCAATCCGGCACCTGCCAGCGCGAAGTACCACGAGCCACCCAGCGCAACGAGATAAAAACCACCCGCCAGCAGCGCAATTCCGATGAGCAGGATGAAGGAGCCAAGGGCAATCAGCAGCACGGCGATTACCCGGGAAATGTTCGATGGCGGCACGGGGGCTTACTCCTTTAAGGGCTTACTGACAAAGCCTGCGGCTGGCTTATTGACCCACCGATACTTCGGTGCACGCTCCTCAGCGCATGACGAAACCACCATCCACCGAGATGGATTGACCTGTGACATAGCTTGAGGTCGAGCTGCTCAGCCAAAGCACCGCGTCAGCGATTTCTTCGGGCTTGCCGTGACGTCCCATCGGGATAGCCTTGGTCATGCCTGCCAGCGCCTCACCCTGCCCCGATGCGACCATCCGGTCGGCCATCGGCGTCCAGATCAGGCCTGGGCAGACAGCGTTGACGCGGATGTTGCGTGCGGCATACTCCAGCGCTGCGCTTTTGGTCAGGCCGATGACACCGTGCTTGGCCGCGTGATAGTTGCCCCGCTCCGCACCTCCGACCAGACCGCCCAGGGACGAGCAGTTGACGATCGTACCGCTGCCCTGCCGGCGCATGTGTTCGAGTTCGAACTTCATACACGCCCAGACACCGCGCAAGTTGACCGACATGACCCGATCGTAATCCTCGACCGTGGCGTCGGCTGTCTCAGCCAACAGGTTCTGGATACCGGCATTGTTGAACGCAGCGTCCAGACGACCGAATGTCGCGACCGTTTCCTTGACCATGGCTTCGACCTGCCCTACGTCAGCCACGTCGCAGCGAATGCCGATAGCGCGATGGCCTTCAGCGATCAAGACCTGGGCCGCTGCCTGCGCAGCACCGCCATCGATATCCGCCAACGCGACGGCAGCGCCGGCCCGGGCGAACGCCTGCGCGGTGGCCAGACCGATACCGGAAGCTGCGCCGGTCACCAGCGCGACCTTGTTCTCGAACGAAAAACCCATCGAATGTTCCTCACTTTGCAGCTGAGCAGATTGTTCATGAGCTTTGGCCCCATAACGCACTGAGCAGACATTGTTTGATGCAAACAAGGTAATCGACGCTCTGGGAGCTGAATACCGGCTCTGGATGGGATGTACCGATGAGCAATACTCATCAATGGGGAAAGAAGACCGGATCGCAGTGAAAAAACATCGAGTGCGATGAGTCAGGCGATTAGTGAGCCCCGTTCATCGCTTCATGCGGGTTTTGCCGGGTAGTCGCGCGCGACCGGGTGCAATAGCGTGCAGGCACACCTCTTCAATCAACAGGAGCCTGCCGATGAAAGCACTCGTCGCCCTACCCATGCTGGCAATGACCATGATGCCTGCGATCTCAAGCCTTGCTGCCGAACTGCCTGCCGACAAGACCATGAACCTGGTCAGAAATGGCGAACAAGCGTCCATCATCGGCGCGCCCGGTAACTTCGTCGGCAACGCACGAATCGATCCACTGTTTGCAGCGCGGGCACCCTCGACCGTTTCGGCAGGCGCAGTGACGTTTCAGCCCGGCGCACGCTCGGTCTGGCATACCCATCCTCTGGGCCAGACACTGGTGGTCACCTCTGGCACAGGCTGGATACAACAGGCCGGGGGCGAGAAAATCGTCATCAAACCGGGTGATGTGATCTGGACACCACCGGGTGTGAAGCACTGGCATGGCGCCACATCCACGAACGGCATGACCCACATTGCGATTCAGGAAGCTCGGGACGGCAAAAACGTTGAGTGGCTGGAACCGGTCACTGACGCGCAGTACGAGGCATCTCGATGAAGTTCGTAAAGGCCGGGCTGGCCTCATTGTCGTTATTTCTGGCAGCGTGCAGCACTCACCCGGACCGCGATTCGGCTCAGGGACCTACGCCTGATAATCGCCGATTGGCTGAAGCTCACGGATCAGGTCGATCAACAGTCGCAGCCCTACCGGCAGTTGACGGTGACTGGGATAGTACATGTGAAACCCGGAACCTGTGCTGGACCAGGCGTCCAGTACCCTGATCACCTCACCACTCTCGATCAGCGGCATCATCGCCGGCTCAGGGGCATACATGAGACCCGCGCCTTGACGAGCCAGTGAGAGTCCGACGCGAGTTTCATCGATGGTGATGCACCCCGCTACAGCAACGCAGAGCTGCTGTCCTTGCTTCTCGAATTCCCAATCGTACATGGCGCCGTTACCCAGCCGGATTCGCAGGCAACGATGGTGCATCAAGTCGTTCGGATGCTGGGGCACGCCGAAACGCTCAAGATAATCCGGGCTACCGGCGACCACCCAGCGGATGTCTGGCGACAAGCGCTGGGCGATCATGTCCTCCGGCACGGTGCCGCCGTAGCGGATCCCGGCATCATGGCCACTGCCGATCACATCAACGATGAGATTGGTGACCGTCAGATCGACCTGGATTTCCGGATACCGATCATTGAGCACCGGCAACACCGGCCCCAGTAACAGGTCGGCAGCATCGCTCAAGGTATTCAGACGAATACGTCCGATCGGTTCATCGCGAAAGCGATTAAGCGCTTCCGTCGCCAAACCGATTTCATCCATGGGTTTGCTGATAACGCTGTGCAGTTCCTCGCCCGCAGCGGTCAAGGTGACACTGCGCGTGGTGCGGTTCAGCAGACGGACACCCAACCGCGACTCAAGCCCCTTGATTGCATGGCTCAATGCCGAGGCACTGATACCGACCTCCTTCCCGGCGCGACTGAAACTCCGGTGGCGAGCAATGGCCAGGAAATAAACGAAATCGGCAAGATTGGCGCGACTGGCCTGCATGGGGTGCCTCAATTTGATAACGGGGAGAAATCATCCGCGCTGCGGCGGCTGCTTCCCGCCTGATACTAACCAAGACAAACCGCAAAAACTAATCAACTGAATTCAACAGATAGCTGAGTTCGGCTCACGAATGACCACGTTCGGCCGTTTTCTGCCCCCCTTACAAACCACCCCCCCGCACCACCACACAGTTACGTCCATTACGCTTCGCCAGATAAAGCCGCTCATCAGCACGCTTCAGAATGGCCTCGGCACTGGGGGTATCAACATCACGACAGGCGACCCCGATTGAAAGGGTAAGGGTTCCCACCGGCGCGATGGGGGTGTTGCTCAAGGTTGACCTGATTCGCTCGGCGACCCTGTGGGCGGTTTCAGGATCCGTGTCGGGAAGCAGCAGACAGAATTCTTCGCCTCCGGCCCTGCACGCCAGATCGCCGGTTCGCGCGCAATCGCGGATGATTTGTGCGACGTGTTGCAATGCCACGTCGCCGACGTCGTGGCCGAAGGTGTCGTTGACCCGTTTGAAGTAGTCGATATCCAACGCGAGTGCCGAATAAGGCTGTTGCGCAGCATCGAGCCTTTCGAGTGCCGCGTTCATTGCCCGCCGGTTAGCCAGCCCCGTCAGCAGGTCGGTGTCGGCAGCGGCGTTGAGGGTGCCGATTTTCTGCTGCAGGTGTTGCGACTGGCGTACCAGTGCCTGGCGGATCGCCGCCGCTTCGGTGTACCAGGCGTTGATCGCGGAAAGCTCTGCGGTGGCATTCGGTGCAGAGAGGTCAATGGCATGGCCGGCCAGCGCGCGCAACGGTCGCGTGATCAGCATCACGCCGAGCAGTATCAGGCCCAACCCGACCACCCCGGCCGGAATGATCTTGATCAGCATGTCGCGCATCAGCTTGCCGAGTGGCGCCAAGGCCTGTTCCCGGGGTTGCTGGACGACCACAGCCCAGTTCGAGCCTTGCACGTGGGCATAGCCGGCGAGCATCGGCACACCATGGTAATTGACGGTCTCCATCGCACCGTCTTGACCGAGCAGGGCCTGATCCACGGTCTTGCTCCAGTCGAGGTGTTCACCGATCCTTTGCTGATCGGGGTGGTGAAGCAATCGGCGATTACCGTCGGCGACGAAGGCGAAGGTGCCATCGAGGTGATGCTCGCCAATCAACGAGTGCATCACGCCGTTCTGCTGCAAATGCAAGGACCCGCCGACCAGTCCGAGATACTCCCCTGTCGGGCTGAAAATCGGTTGTGATACGAAGGCAATGAGCTTGCCGCTGGTAGAGGTAAACGCCTGGCTGACCATGGGGCGACGCAGCTTGAGCGCTTCATTGAGCTCATCCGATGTGACGGTCAGGCCAATCCCGGTTGTGGTCGGGTAAGCCTGCAAGATCCTGCCCGCAGAATCCGTGATCAGCACAGCGCTCAACTCGGAGTCCTGGGCCTGCAGGCGACGCGCTTCATTTTCCGACAAGGTCGGGTTGGCAATGTCACTCCCTAGGAGCAGGCTGCTGTACTTCAGACGTTCATTGACCGAGTGCAGGAACTGATCGATGCTCGAGGCGACCTTGAAGGCATAGGCGCGGTTGGCTTCAAGTGCGGAGTGGATCAACGCATCACGTTGCACCGTGTAGGCAACGATCAGACTGTTGCAAAGAGTCCCCAGAACGGCGAGCAGGACAAAGATCAGAAAAAGACCGCGCAGGCCGATGGCTACTTTCGGACGTTTGCCCATGAGTAATGTCGCACCCTCACTACCGCCAGCTTTTGCTGATGCGCAACCGGCCCCACCGGAAGTCGTACGCGTCACCCCGTTCGCTGACGGGGCAACGCAACTTGCGCGTTATTGCTTGATCAAGTCGCTCGGTTTCCAGCTCTGATCAAAGAACGCCTGCTTCGGCCCGTACAGGCGCACGATCACCAGGAACCCCTTCTCCGGTACAGTCTTGATCCAGTTCTTGCCCTCGCCCGGCGATGTCGGGCCGAAGTAGATGTCGGTGGAGCCGTCGCTGTTCTGCGCCGGTTTATCCATCTGATTGAGGGACGGGAACGGCTGGCCGTTGTCCAGACCCGACGCGGTGAGGTTGTCGTAGGCGGTGACCGACCAGAACAACGCCGCCGGTACGTTGGCCGGGAGGTTGAGCTTGTAGGTCTGGGCGCCATCGAGGAACTTGCCCTCGGCGTCGCGGGTAGTGGCAGGATACTTGGCGCCGGCGCCGACCATGTTCATGACCATTCCGGGGCTGTCGGAATAGGCCGAGGTGAAGAACGCCACGCGCTGCTCGAGATTGGTGAAGCTGCCGCTGGACTGGAACTCGGTGTTCTCCCCGGCAAAGGTGTTCACGTACTGGCGATCCTTGTAGTACAGACCGCCCGGCTCTTTGTACAGCAGGTGACTGGTCACCACTTTGCTCATCTTGAACGCGGTTCGCGCCGCTTCATCCAGCAGCTTGCGCCGCTCGGCATCCGGGGCGAAGGGCTTGCCCTTCTCGATACCCAGCGTGTGCAGGAACCCGCGCATGTCCATGTCCGCCGGGTCGACGGCTTCGGCGTCGATGAAGCGCGAGAGCATGTCGAAGTAACGACCGTCCTCGGGGAACAGCATGTTGATCGGTGCGCCGGTGGCGTCGGGGAATTGCATCGGCAGGGCCGAATCCTTCTTGCCCAGCGGATAGATCTTCGTGCGCTCGACTTCGGCCACCGGCACGCTGAGGTCTTTCGGGTCCTTGAAGAAGGTGCGCCAGAACAGGAACACGTTGTTGGTGCGCGAACGGTAGACGAATCCCTCGGTCGGCTCCGGCCCCTTGTAATCAGGCGGGAGCAGCACATAGGTGCCACCCTTGCCCTTGTCGGGGCCGGCCAGACCAACGTCACCGCGCCAGGTCCTGCCGTCGATGGTCGGCCCGACAATCGGCCGCTGGAAGAAATCATCGAACATGCCCTGCACGCCGGGCGGTGCTTCGACCACCAACGGGCCGTACTTCGCCAGATCCAGATAGCTCATGGCGTAGACCAGATCGGAGTTCGGCGTGGTCACCAGAGTCTTGGCGTTGATGCGTTTTTTCCAGGTCGGCAGGATGTTGTAGCCCGCGCCGAACTGCTTCTCCGACGCTTCCTTCATCGACCAGATGTTGATCGCCGGCAAAGCCCACAGATACGACTGCACGGCGCGCTGAAACACCAGTTCATCGATCAGGCTGCGGGCCGTCGCTTCGGTCGGGAAGCCCTTTTCAAAAGGTTGATTGGCGAGTTCTTCATAGCGCGACGCGGCATCGGCCAGGCCGCTTAGAGAGAGGCTTACGGCCAGGGCCGTGAGTGTGGTGCGCAAACGGTTCATGGGCTGTCCTTATGAACGCAGTCGGGAAATCGGTTCAGTTGACCTTGACCACCGCCGGCGGTGTCCACTGGCCATTCATCGCGGCCGCTTCCGGCCAGTAGGCGCGAACGTAGAGCGAGAAGTCAGCGCCCTTCGGTGCCGGGAGCCAGTTGCTTTCCTTGTCCGCACCCGGCGAATCGCTCTGCACATAGAGCGTCAGCGAGCCGTCGGCATTGGTCTTGAGCGATTTGTTCTTGGTGCCGAGGGAATAACGGCCCAACGGGTTTTCGGCGAAGAAATGCTGCTGGTTGTACAGCGTCAGCGACCAGAAGCCCTTGACCGGCGGCAGCGCGCCT
>Ga0153921_1000328_pt1 | contig 28275 bp, 27 predicted proteins | sample TSNJ005MetaG_FD_104691 | JGI IMG/M metagenome (GOLD analysis project Ga0153921, IMG submission 104691) | Attine ant fungus gardens microbial communities from New Jersey, USA - TSNJ005 MetaG | ecosystem: Host-associated > Fungi > Mycelium > Unclassified | place: USA: New Jersey, Brendon T. Byrne... | reverse complement strand
TGCTGGCAGAAGTGTTGCAAAAAGCCGTGCCGTCGCTGAGCGAACAGCAGGTTGAAGAAGCCGGGATCTACATGGCGAAGAACCGCGATGTATTTGCCAAGGCGTTCAAGAGCCAACCGGACGCGCTGTCCGAATTGCTGAACGCGCCGGCGGAATAAAGCCCGAATTGAACAGGCCCTGAATCATGGATTCAGGGCCTTTTTAATACCCGGCCTATTTGTACAGCAGGCGCTCGGCCAGCTCATCCGCGACCCGTGCAGGCGAGCGTTTTTCGGCCTGGGCGTGGGCGAAGATTTCGGTAAGGCGCGTGCCGATGTTGGACAGGTGCGCGGTGATGGTCGGCAACTCGGCGCCGCCGTGCTTGAGAGCGACGTAGATCAAGCCGCCGGAGTTGATCACGTAGTCCGGGGCGTAGAGGATGCCGCGCCCTTCCAGTTGGTCGGCCACTTGCAGGTTGGTGAGTTGCGCACTGGCGGAGCCGGCCACGGCGGCGCAGCGCAGTTGGCCAACGCTGTGCCGATTGAACACCGCACCCACACCGCACGGCGCAAGGATGTCGCAGGGCGTACTGAGCAAGGCGTCATTCGCGATGGGGTGCGCACCCAATTGCTCCATGGCCAGTTGCACCTTGCCATGGTCGATGTCGCTGACCAGCAGTTCGGCGCCGGCGGCGTGCAGTTGTTCAGCCAGGGCATAACCCACATTGCCCAGGCCCTGCACCGCTACGCGCAGGCCTTCGAGGTTGTCGCTGCCCAGGCGGGCCATGGCGGTGGTGCGGATGCCGGTGAATACACCCATGGCGGCATGGGGAGCCGGGTCGCCTGCCGCCGTGGTGCTGGTGACGAAGCGCGTGTGTTGGGCGATGCAATCCATGTCGGCGACTGACGTGCCGCTGTCGATCGAGGTGATGAAGCGGCCGTCGAGTTTTTCGATGCAACGGCCAAAGGCTTCAAACAAGGCGGCGCGGCTTTCCACGTGCACGGGGCGGATGATGACCGCCGTCCCGCCGCCCACCGCCAGCCCGGCCAGGGCAGCCTTGTAGCTCATGCCCTGGGCCAGGCGCGCGGCATCGGCCACGGCGCTTTCGTCGTCGGGGTAGGCAAGGTAGCGACAGCCGCCCAGGGCAGGGCCCAGGCGGCTGTTGTGAATGGCGATGACCGCCTTCAACCCCGTCACCGGGTCGATACTCAGGTGCAGCGATTCAAGGCGGGTGCTGTGCATGAGAGCAAACATCGTCGAGCTCCCGAATCACTCTTTGTAGTCGCCAAGTATAGGCTTGCGGCAGAAAACTGCCGAAGTACGCTGGAATAAGCCGCCCGGTTTTACGGGACTTGCGACATAAGCACGGAGGATATTTTCTAAGCCACTGGACGAAAATTCCCAGCAAGGCTAAAACGGGAGGGCATCCGCCGGAGAATGCAATGAACCCCCGCAAAGCCTTTTTCGCCTGCCTGGAACGTTCACCCCCTGCGCTGTTTGAAGCCGCGCTGTGGATTGCTGCCGAGCATGACCCGGCGGTGCAGCCGTTGGTGATCCTGCAGGAGCTGGGGTTGCTGCAACAACAGGTGAGCCTGGGCATGCCAATGTTGCCGGCCGATGAACTGGGTCAACCACTGCTGCGGCGAATGAATGACCTCGGATTCGCCCAGGATGACTTCACCCCCCTGCGCCCCGCCGCCGCCCTGCTGGACAAGGTCCTGCAGCGCAAGCGCGGACAGCCGCTGGCCATGGGGTTGATTGCGATGGAGCTGGCGCGACGCCTGGACATCCCCATGGTCGGCGTCAACTTTCCGGGCCACTTCCTGCTGCGGGTGCCCGGCGCCGATCACCTGCTGGACCCTTGCGGCGGTCGGCGCCTGTACCCCAATGATTGCCGCGAACTGTTGCAACGCCAATACGGCCCCAACCTCAAGTTGCAGGCCGACCATCTGCACACCGCCGGACCGCGCTCGATCCTGCAGCGCCTGTCGCGCAACCTGCGCCAGCTGCACCTTTCCAATGACAACCCGTTGTCCGCCCTGATCGACGCCGAGCGCGTGCTGGAACTGGGCAATGCGAGTGCCGCCGACTACCTCGCCCGTGCCAGCCTGTATCAGCGCCTGGACTGCCCGAATGCCGAGCGCTTTGACCTGGAACACGCACTGCTGCTCAGTGAAGATCCGATCCAGCGCCTGCGCCTGACGGAGCGCCTGGGACACTTGCCGCCGAATACAGTGGTGCATTGACGGTGCCGGATCCGTTGGTGGTGAGTTCTGGGTGGGGGTGGGGGTGGGGCTATGGCACGGACTGTGGCTTTATCAATGACTGTGGTGAGCGGGCTTATTGTGGTGAGCGGGCTTGCCCCGCGTTGGGCTGCGCAGCAGCCCCATCAAAAACCCATGCGGAGTGTCAGATATACCCCAGCGTCAGGTTTTAGGGCGGCTTCGCCGCCCAACGCGGGGCAAGCCCGCTCACCACAACAAGCCCGCTCGCCACAGTGAATGGCACCTGATTCAAGGGGATTTGGGCAGATGACTAACGTGGCGAGCGGGCTTGCCCCGCGTTGGGCTGCGCAGCAGCCCCATCAAAAACCCATGCGGAGTGTCAGATATACCCCAGCGCGAGGTTTGGGGCGGCTTCGCCGCCCAACGCGGGGCAAGCCCGCTCACCACAATAAACATGCTCACCACAATAAGCCCGCTCGCCACAACAAGCCCCCATAACAAGCATGCTCACCACGACAGGCCCGCTCGCCACAGTGACTCGCGCCTGGCCTCAAGGGGTCTTGAGAATATCGCCCGGCACCGGGCGTTCCGCCGACCCCACACCCGGCGAGCGCACCTGGATAATCAGCAATGCGGCAATCACCGCCGGAATCGCGCAGAAGAAAAAAATCTGCTGCACCGGAATCTGCATCGCCAGCAGCATGCTGCCAAACAGCGGCCCGAGGATTGAGCCAAACCGCCCCACGCCCAATGCCCAACCAGTACCCGTGGCGCGTACGTGCGCCGGGTAGAAGTTGCTGGCGAAGGCATTCAGGGTCAGTTGCCCACCGATGATGCAGAACCCGGCCGCGAACACGCAGGCCACCAGGTAGCGCGGATTGTCGTGGTTCAAGCCCAGCAGCACAGTGCACACGGCTGCTGCCGCGAGCACGCCGGACAAGAGCCGGACCTTGCTCTTCAACCGGTCGGCAAACCACGCCATGCCAATCGCGCCCAAGGTGCCGGCAAACAGGAACATCGAGGTCACCAGGTTGGCTTGCTTGAGGGCCAGGCCGCTTTCCAGCAGCAGCGACGGCAACCAACTGATCATGAAGTACAGCAGGATCAGGCTGACGAAAAAGGTCGCCCAGATCAGTACGGTCGGACGCGCGTAGCCATTGCGAAACAACTCCACCACCGTCAGTTTGCTGCCTTGCTCTTGAGCGTTTTCCGCCGCGCTTGCCGGCGGGGCCTGCCAGCCGGGCAGCATGCGCGCGGTGACCTTCTGCAGCCGCGCATACGGCGGCGCATCACGCAGCAGGCGCGGCAGTGATTCCGGCAGCAGCCACACCAGGAAAGGAAACAGCAGCAATGGCGTGACACCGCCCGCCAGGAATACCGCCTGCCAGCCATACCCCTCGATAAAGCCCGCCGCCACAAACCCGCCCGCGGCGCCGCCGAACGAGAAACCGCACGCCGCCAGGGTCACCATCAGGGTGCGCAGGCGCGGTGGCGAATATTCCGACATCAAGGCCATGGCGCTGGGCATCGCCCCGCCCATGCCAATGCCGCAGATAAACCGCGCGGCCATCAGCGTCGTCAACGAGTTGGCGAACACCATCAGCACTGTGAGGCTGGCGTAGATCAGGACGCAGCCAAGCAGGATGCGCCGCACACCAAACCGATCCGCCAGGGGCGTCACCAGCAGCGAGCCGAGGGTCAGGCCCAACAGATTGGCGCTGAACACCGGGCCGAAGGCGGCTTTTTCCAGGCCCCAATCCTTGGCCAGCGCAGGCACTACATAGCCCAGCACCTGGGCGTCGTAGCCATCGGTCACCAGCAGCAGCGCCAGCAACAGGAGGATCAACCACTGATAGCGCGACACCGGACGGGCGTCGAGTGCCGCGCGAAAGCTGGCAATCTGATTGTGCATCGCAAGGTACCTGTATTGTTTTTATATTCTGGACACGCTGGAGACCCCATGTGGGAGCGGGCTTGCTCGCGAAAGCAGAGTGTCAGTCGTCGACGCTGTGACTGATACAGCGCATTCGCGAGCAAGCCCGCTCTCACATTTGATCGGTGCAAGCCTTCAGATTCACGGGGTGGCAGGGGTATCCGGCTGATTTGCGGGATGAGCCTGAAGGAACGCCGGATGCCCAGCCGCCAACGCCATTACCCGCCCGATACGCGGGTACGCCGTCAACGGCACCTTGAAGCGCTCCGCCGCATACACCTGCGGCAGTAGAAACGCATCCGCCAGCCCCGGCTGCGCGCCAAAGCAATAACCCTCGTCGCCAATCAACTGCTCCACCGCGCCCAGGCCCTGGCTGATCCAGTGCCCGATCCATTCCAGCAACTGCGCCTCATCATGTCCCCACTGGCGCAGCAGGTTCTGGGTGCTGGAGTTGTGCAGCGGGTGAATGTCACAGGCAATGATCGAGGCGACCGCGCGCTCGTGCGCACGGGTGGCCAGGTCTTCGGACAACAGCGGCACCTGTGGATAACGTTCGTCCAGGTATTCGATGATCGCCTGAGACTGGATCAACAACTCGCCGTCATCTGTGCGCAAGGCCGGCACGCGGCCCTGCGGGTTGATGGCCAGGTACTCCGGCTGGCGATTGGCGCCGCCCGCCGGCACCAGCAGATTCACTGGCAGCGCAGTGAAATCCAGGCCCTTGAGCGCCAGAGCGATGCGCACCCGGTACGACGCGGTGGAGCGGTAGTAGGTATAGAGTTCCATCACCCTGCCCTCCTAGCGCGCGGCGACCACGGTGCCGCGGCATTCGCCGAAGCCAATCGAGGCATGGCCTTCGCGGCTGCAACGCGCACGCAGGATGATTTCGTCGCCGTCTTCGAGGAATTTGCGCACCTCGCCGGAGGGCAATTCAATCGGTTTTTTGCCACCTTCGGTCATCTCCAACAGGCTGCCGAACTGCCCGGCCTGCGGCCCCGACAAGGTGCCCGAACCAAACAGGTCACCGGCCTGCAACTGACAGCCGTTGACGCTGTGGTGCGCAACCAACTGCGCAACGGTCCAGTACATATGCAGGCTGTTGCTCAGGGCCAGGCGGTGGGCCGGCAGGTTCTGCTCGCGCATCGACGCGGTGGTGAGCAGCACTTCCAGTTCGATATCGAGGGCCCCGCCCGCCTGGTCGCGCTGATCCAGCAGGTACGGCAGCGGTTGCGGGTCGCCTTCGGGACGCGCCGGTTGCGCCTTGCGGAACGGCGCCAGCGCTTCGGCCGTCACCACCCAGGGCGAGATCGTGGTGATAAAGCTTTTCGACAGGAACGGCCCCAACGGCTGGTATTCCCAGGCCTGGATATCCCGCGCCGACCAATCATTGAGCAGGCAGAAACCGGCGATATGCTCGGCCGCATCGCCAATTGCAATCGAGTCGCCCATGGCATTGCCCTGGCCGATCCAGATGCCCAGTTCCAGCTCATAGTCCAGGCGCGCGCAGGGGCCGAAGCTGGGTTCGGTCTGCCCGGCCGGCAGGGTCTGGCCTTTGGGACGGCGGACTTCGGCGCCCGAGGTGCGAATGGTCGAGGCGCGTCCGTGATAACCAATCGGCACGTACTTGTAGTTCGGCAGCAGCGGGTTATCCGGGCGGAATAGCTTGCCGACATTCTGCGCATGCTCGATGCCGACGTAGAAGTCGGTGTAGTCGTGGATCTTGGCTGGCAGGTGCATCTGGCAATCAGCGGCGCGATGCAACACCTGCGCTTCACGGGTTTGCAGTTTGCTGCCCTCCGCGAGCAGTTCCAGCAGCCGTTCGCGCAACGCCACGCGCGGGCCTCGGCCGAGTTCGAAAAAGGCGTTCAGCTGGCCGCCGGCGGTGGCTTCGACTGCACGCAGGGCTTCACCGTCGAACTCGTCCACGGCCGCGTGCAGGTCGAGGATCGCGTCGCCGATCGCCACACCACTGCGCGGTGCCGAGCCGTTGATACTGAACACGCCCAGCGGCAGGTTCTGCAGGGGAAAATCGCGATGACCGTTGGCGGAGGCTACCCAGCTGCGGGTGAGGGTTGGTTGCGTCATGGGTTATCTCCGATTCGGGTTGAAGGTGGCAGGCAACGAGGCCCAGCACGCGTCGTAGGAAGGTTGCAGCTGCGGACATTGCAGCGCGAATTGCGTGGGCCGCAGTACCTGGCTGGTCTCGAACATGAAGGCCATGGTGTTGTCGATCTTGTGCGGCGCCAGGTCCACATTGATGGCCTTGGTGCAGGTTTCACCGTCCGGGCCGTGGGCACTCATGCAGCTGTGCAGCGAGGCGCCGCCGGGCAGGAAACCTTCGGCCTTGGCATCGTAGGCGCCCTGGATCAGGCCCATGTATTCGTTCATCAGGTTGCGGTGGAACCACGGCGGACGGAAGGTGTTCTCGGCCACCATCCAGCGCGGCGGGAAGATCACGAAGTCGAGGTTGGCCAGCCCGTGGGTGCTGGTGGGCGAGGTCAATACGGTGAAGATCGACGGGTCCGGGTGATCGAAACTCACCGTGCCGATGGTGTTGAAGCGGCGCAGGTCGTACTTGTACGGCACGTTATTGCCGTGCCAGGCCACCACGTTCAGCGGCGAGTGGTCGAGCTCGCAGGCCCACAGTTCACCGAGGAATTTCTGCACCAGCGTGGTCGGCTGCTTCAGGTCTTCGTAGTGGGCGACGGGGCTGAGGAAGTCGCGTGGGTTGGCCAGGCCGTTGCTGCCGATGGGCCCCAGGTCCGGCAGGCGCAGCGCTGCGCCGTGGTTTTCGGCGACGTAGCCGCGCGCTTGCGCATCCAGCAGTTCGACGCGGAATTTAAGGCCGCGCGGCAGCACCACGATTTCCAGCGGCTCGACGTCCAGCACACCGAGTTCGGTGGCGATGCGCAGGCGCCCCTGCTCGGGGACGAGCAACAACTCGCCATCGGCGTTGAAGAACACGCGGTCCATCGAGCGGTTGGCGCGGTAGTGGTAGATGCTGATACCTGAAGGCTTTTCCGAGCCGGCGTTGGCGACCATGCCGACCAGCCCGTCGATAAAGTCCGTCGGCTCACTCGGAATATCCAACGGGTTCCAGCGCAGGCGATTGGGCGTCACCGCGCCCAGTGGTCCACCGGTCAATTGCCGCTCCAGCTTGGCGAACGCCGGGTGATTGGCCGACGGCTGGATGCGATACAGCCAGGTGCGGCGGGCTTCGCTGCGCGCCATGGTGAAGGCAGTGCCGGAGAAGAGTTCGGTGTACAGCCCGTAGGGCGCTTTTTGCGGGGAGTTCTGGCCGACCGGCAATGCGCCGGGCAGGGCTTCGCTGGCGAATTCATTGCCGAAGCCCGAGAGGTATTCGAGGTTCATGGATCATCCTCTGACGGAAGTTGTTTTTATCGTAATCCAGTTACGCATAACGTAATTTGATCACTGTCGACCGTCAAGCTATAAAGACGCCCATTCATCTCTCGGATTCTCGCCCCTCCATGGAAAAGCCCCGCGACACCGGTAAACAGAAAGTCCGCTCGGCCGAAGTGGGCACCGATATCCTCAAGGCCCTGGCCGAATTGTCGCCGGCCACCTCGCTGTCACGCCTGGCCGATCATGTGCAAATGCCGGCGAGCAAGGTGCACCGTTACCTGCAGGCGCTGATCGCCTCGGGGTTTGCCGAACAGAACACCGCCACCAACCACTACGGTCTCGGCCGCGAGGCGCTGCGTGTCGGCCTGGCCGCGCTGGGCAGCATGGATGTGCTGAAAGTCGGCGCGATGCCGCTGGCGGAACTGCGCGATGAATTGAATGAAACCTGCTTTTTGGCGGTGTGGGGCAATCAAGGCGCGACCGTCGTGCACATCGAGCCGGCGGTACGCGCCATCACCGTGGTGACACAGTTGGGATCGGTATTGCCGTTGCTCAGTTCGTCGACCGGGCTGGTATTCAGCGCCTTCCTGCCTTCGCGGGAAACCGTGGAGTTGCGTGAGCGTGAGGTCCAGGCCGGCATCGCCCATGCCCTGGCGGACGATCAGGCCTATGCGCGCACCTGCGAGCAGATCCGCCAGCGCGGCCTGCACTTTGTACACGGCCTGCTGATGCCGGGGGTGGATGCGTTGTCGGCGCCGGTGTTCAACGCGGTCGGGCAAGTGGCGGCGGTGATGACCGTGGTCGGCCCCACCTCACTGTTTCACGCCGATGAAGATGGCCCGGCGGCCCAGCACTTGCTGGCCGCCACTCGGGCCGTGAGTTGGCGCATGGGCTATCAGCCCTGAGTCAACTCACTCGTGCCATTGGCTCAAGGCCAGCGCCACGCGGTTTTCCAAAGCGCGAATAGGCGCGGCGTCACTCACATAGTTATTGCTGATCATCGAGAACACCAGGCGCCGCCCCTTGGCGTCGGTGATGTAGCCACTCAGCGATGACACGCCGGCCATCGAGCCGGTCTTGGCGTGCAGGTTGTTTTCGGCAGCGCTGCCACGCAGGCGATAACGCAGGCTGCCACCGGTCATGCGGTCGGCATTCCCGGCAATCGGCAAGGCGTTGTACCAGGCCTCGAACCACGGCTGTCGGGACGTGGCCAGCAGCAGGTCGGTGAAGGTCTGTGACGACACCAGGTTGCGTCGCGACAAGCCCGAGCCGTCCACCTGGCTCAGCGTTGCCGGGTCCAGCCCCTGGCGCTGCAGAAAGCCCGCCACCGCCGCCACGCCCGCCGCTGCCGTGCCGGCATTGGCGGTCTTGCGGCCCATGGCCTTGAGCAAGGCTTCGGACATGTTGTTGTTCGAGAGTTTGAGCAACGGCGTGATCAGGTCCTGCAGCGGTGCCGACTGATGCTCCGCCAGCACAGTGGCCGTCGCAGGGCTGCTCGCACCGATCACACGCCGCCCCAGCACCTGGATGCCCTGCTGCGCCAGCGCCTGTTCGAACAGATTGGCCACCAGTTGCGTCGGCTCCCACACACTCACCCACTGCCGGCTCTGCTTACCCGGCGCCAACGCGCCGCTGAGTTGCAGCAGGTTGGTGCCGTGCTGGCGAGTGATCGCGTAGCTGTTGCCCGCTCCGCTCACCGCACGATTACTGAGCTGCACATAATCGGTGGCCGGGCTCACCGCGACACTCACCGGTTGCCCGACTGCTACCGGCGCGCGGGCGGTAACGAGCAAAGTGCCCGCATCAAAATCGCTGTTGGGCGATACCGTCAGCGCCGAAATCTGTGCGCCGTAGTAGGTGCTTTCGTCATCCTGGGCCCAGTCCACGCCGAGGCGCTCGGCGTCGAACCAGGTGTCGTCGAACACCAAATCGCCCTGCACCTGGCGCACGCCCTGGCTCGCCAGTTGGGCGGCCAGGGCCTGGTAGTCGGCGAACTGCGTGGTCGGGTCGCCCAGGCCACGCAGGTACAGGTTGCCGCTGAGGCGCTCGCCTTGGCGGGTGCCGTTGCTCAAGAGCTGGGTGGAAAAGCGGTACTGCGGGCCGAGCACATCCATCGCCGCAGCAGTGGTCAGCAGCTTGAGGTTGGAGGCCGGGATCAACCGCGTGCGCGGGTTGTGCTGATAGAGGGTGGTGCCACTGCGGGCGTCGCGCACCATCACTGAGACGGTGGCGCCGTTGAGAGCCGGGTCGGCCAGCAGGTGGTCCAGGGTCGCTGGGGTGGAGGTCGGCGAAACACTCGCGCAACCTCCCAGTAAAAAGCTCAAGCCGACCCACAGCGTGCCGGTGTGTAACCATCGTCCAAAGTGCATCAGTATCGTGTTCCGCAAAGCTCCAGGTGGCGGCAACGCTAACAGCTCAAGGTGTTTGTGGCGAGCGGGCTTGCCCCGCGTTGGGCGGCGAAGCGGCCCCAATAAAGCCACTGCGTTTTTTTCAGGGGTATTGCGGTGCCTGGATTTGGGGCTGCTGCGCAGCCCAACGCGGGACAAGCCCGCTCACCACAGGAAGCATGTCGGCCCCAAAAAAGGCTTACTTGTCACAGGCAGCATGCTGGCCCCAAAAAGCTTGCTTGTAACAGGAAGCATGCTGGCCCCCAAAAAGCTTGCTTGTCACAGGAAGCATGCTGGCTCCCAAAAGCTTGCTTGTCACAGGAAGCATGCTGGCCCAAAAAGCTTGCTTGTCACAGGAAGCACACTGGCCCCCAAAAAGCTTGCTTGTAACAGGAAGCATGCTGGCCCCAAAAAGCTTGCTTGTCACAGGAAGCACACTGGCCCCCAAAAAGCTTGCTTGTAACAGGAAGCATGCTGGCCCCAAAAAGCTTGCTTGTCCCAGGAAGCACACGGCCCCCAAAAAGCTTGCTTGTCACAGGAAACATGCTGGCTCCTAAAAGCTTGCTTGTCACAGGCAGCATGCTGGCCCCAAAAAGCTTGCTTGTAACAGGAAGCATGCTGGCCCCAAAAAGCTTGCTTGTCACAGGCAGCGTGCCGGCCCCGGAAAGTTTGCTTGCCACAGGCAGCCCGCTCTCCACAACGGTGGATCTTTAGAACTCCAGCGTACTTGAGACCGATACCTGTCGCGCATCGCCAAGCGACACAAACACCCGGCTGGCCGCCGAGGTGTAGTAGGTGCGGTCGAACAGGTTCTTCACGTTGAGCTGGAACTTGACCTTCTGCCCTTCGATCTTGGTGTCGTAGGTGGCGAACGCGTCCGCCACGGTGTAGCCGGGCAAGGTGAAATCGTTGGCGGCGTCGCCTGCGCGGGCGCCGACATACCGCGCGCCGGTGCCGACGCGCAGTTGGTCACCGCCAAAAACGTTGCCGAAGTCATAGGCCAGCGCCAGCGAGCCGGTGTGCTTGGCCACGTTCTGCAGGCGGTTGCCTTCCAGGGTCGGGTCTTTGTCTTTCACGTCTTCGGCGTCGGTGTAGGCATAGCTGCCGATCACGCTCCATTGGTCGGTCAACTGGCCAGTGGCGTCCAGTTCCAGGCCACGCGAACGCACCTGGCCGGCGATGCTGTAGATGGTGTTCGCGCCCGAACCCACCGACACCAACACGTTACGCTTGTCGATGTTGAACAACGCTGCGCTGGCAGTGATGCGTCCGGGGATGTCGAGCTTGGCGCCCAGTTCCCAGGATTTGGACTGCTCCGGCGTCAGGTCACCGGTCAGTTTGCTGCCATCGGCCAAAGGCGCAATGGTGGAGTTGGGCTTGAAGGATTCGGTGTAGCTGCCGTAGAACGACAACTCATCGGTGTAGCGGTACACCAGGCCGGCACGTGGCACCCAGGCCTGGCCATTGCCGTTGGTGTTGACGCTGAATGGCACGCCCTTGCCGGCGTACTGGTCGTACATCTGGTAGCGCGCACCCGCGACGAAGATCCACTGGTCGGTCAGGTGAATGGAGTCCTGGAAGAACAGCGAGTCGCTGCGCAGCAGGTCGGTCTGGGCACTGTCCTTGGCGCTGACGGCGGTGCCTTCCACGTCCCTGCCGTAGACCGGATTGACGTAGCTGAAGACGCTGCGCTGCGCCTGGCGAATCAGGTCGGCGCGGTAGATCTTGCGGTACTCGTCGTCCAGGCCGAACACCAGGTCGTGCTGCATGCCGCCCAGGTTGACCTTGCCTTCCAGGCTCGCCGTGGCGAAGCGGTCGGTGGTCAGGGCGCCGCGGGTGCCGTCCATGCTGCGCGTCAGGGTGCCGTTAGCGTTGACGGACACCGTGCGCACTTGGCTGGCGTCGTAGGTTTCACGGTTCCAGCTGTAGCCGAAGTGGGCTTTCCAGTCGTCATTGAGTTGGTGATCGACTTCAAAGCGGTACAGGTCGGAACGGCCTTCCATGTCGTTGAACGGCTCGTCCAGGCGACGGGTCGACGGGATATCCAACGGGTGGTTGGTCTTGGGGTCGATGGCGGTGCCCCGGTCAAATGGCGAGAGAAACTCGCGATGCTCGTAGGCGAATACCACTTGGGTGGTGTCGCCATACCAGGCCAGCGACGGCGCCACCAACGATTCGCGGCGGGTGCCGAAGTTGCGCCAGTAATCCTCGTCTTCATGGTCGACGATCAGGCGGTAGGCAAGGCCCGAATCGCCAATCGGCCCGGTGGTGTCGAGGTTGCCGCCGCTGCCGTTCTTGCCGTCGCCAAAGGTCGAGCCGCGTACGGTCAGCGACGTGGCCTGGGTCAATTGCGGCTTCTTGCTGACGATATTGACCACGCCGCCCGGGTCCTGGATGCCGTACAGCAGCGAGGACGGGCCCTTGAGCACTTCGACGCGCTCGGCCGTGGAGTTCAGCGCCCGGCCCTGCACCACCGGCATGCCGTCCTGCATGATCGAGCCGTTACGGTTGTCGCCAAAGCCGCGCAGCATCACCGCGTCCTGGGTGCTGGCCAACGTGTTGGCCTGGGTGATGCCGCTGATATTGGCGAGGGCATCATCCAGGTTGCGCGGGGTCTGGTCACGCAGCACCTGGGCCGGCACCACGTTGACGGTTTGCGGGGTTTCCAGCAGCAGGCCGTGGGAGCGCATCACCGAACTGGTGGGCGGCGGCTGGTAGCTGGTGCTGTCCTGGGACGGGTTCTGGCCAACGCCACTGATGGTGGTGGCCCCGAGGTTGACCGCACCGTCGGTGGGCAGCGGTTCCAGGGCCAGCGTGCGAGCGTCGATCTGGCGGAAGGTGAAGCCTGAGTTGCCCAGCAGGCGTTGCAGGGCCTGGGTTGCGCTCATTTGCCCGCTGACCGCCGGGGCGCTGAGGCCGTAAGGCGCTTCATCGGTGTAGATCACGCTGATCCCGGTAACCCGGCTGAAATCGCTCAGGGCCTGGGGCAGCGGTTTGGCGGCCAGGGCAAAATTGAACTGGGCGCTTTGCTGTTCCTGGGCCTGCGCCACGCACAGGGGCAGCAACGCCTGCCCCGACACCGCCAATACCGAGGCTCCCAGCCACTGTTTAACCAAACCGCCCGCCGTCGACTTCATGCTGTGAGAACCCGTGTAGAAAACGCTGTTAATGCGAATAGATCGCAGTTTCAAGCACTACACGGATGGGCTGACGATTTACCTCACCTGATTTTGAAAATAATTCAAAAAAAACCGCTGGCCCTGTGCACGAACGCGCTACAACGCCTGAATACGGAACCCCAAGCGTGGGAAATGCACGTGCACGGTGCCGGCGCGTTCATCAATGCGGCGCAGGATCAGTTCCTCGCGGCCCGCGAACAGCAGTTCACCCGCGACCGGGTCAGTGCCATAGTCAGTGGCGCAAATGCTCACTTGCTGCCCAGGCTTGAAGCCGTTCAGGTCCTCGAAGATCTCGTCAGGCAACACCGCAGGCGTCGCGTTGCGCGCCACGTCCAGGGCTTGCTCGGCGCTCATTTGGGTCGCCGTGCCATGGCCGAAGCTCAGCACCCGGTCCAGCCACGCAGCGACAGCGGGATAAGCGTCCACCAGAGGCGCGGTCACCGAAGACCCCTTGAGGAACCACAACGGATGCGCCAGCGCAAAGTCGGCAATCGACGGCTCGCCGAACAGGAAATCCCCCGACTGATGCTGCAATTGCTGATCAATGCGCGCGACGATCACCGGCCATTGGTGCTTGGCCTGGTCCAGCTGCACACGGGTGGCCGTGCCGCCGCTGAACAATTTGCTGCGGTCGGCCACCAGCACCTGGATCATTTCCGGCGGCACTTTGGCAAATTTGACCGCAAGGGATTCTGGCTGGAACACCAGCGCCACCGCGTGTGAAAACACCAACGAATCGGCCCAGGCGGCAAAGGCTTGGGTGACCAGTTCCTGGCCTTGGGGGAACAGCGCCGGCGCGGCTTTTTCCTGCTCCAGGCGACGGGCGATCAGCGCAGTGTCGCAGTAGATATCGGCGCCGACTTGCAGCACCGGCGTCTTGCGATAGCCACCGGTGAGGGCCGTAAGGTCAGGCTTGGGCATCACCGGTGAGATATGCACCGAGCGCCAGGACAAGCCCTTGAAACCCAGCAACAGGCGGGCTTTTTCAGCAAAGGGAGATTGCGGGTAGTGATGAAGGATCAACTCAGACATGCCAGGCTCCGCTCGATAGGTGAGCCGCTAGCTTAGCCTGCAACCACGCGTGTGGGGATCATGGGAACCCATCAGTCAAATCAATGAGCCGCTCGCCGCCAGGCATTCCTTGGCGCTTTTTTTCAGCTTTTTGATCAAGCGTTCCTGGCGCAGAGCCTCGCCCTTGCTCGCACATTGCTCGGTGTAGACCAGCGCCACTGCCGGGCTCGACAGGAAGAACCGCGCGCCCTTGCCGCTCTGGTGCGAGGCAAAGCGGCGCACCGGGTCATTGCTGATGCCGCAGTACAGGGCGCCGTTGGCGGCGCGCACCAGGTAGACGAACCAGGGTTTGGGGGCAGGAAGATCAGTCACAGGTCGAGTCGGCAATCCAGAGGTGCGCCAAGCTTATCAACGACTGGCCTGAAATGCCTTCAGGCCTTTGAGCGCCTGGGCGCGCACGGCGTTTTTCAGCGCCGGCGACCAGCCCAGCAACAGGCCCTTGAGGCCTAGGGCCTGGCGCGACCAGCGCCACAGGTCGAAGTGGTCGTGGTGCTCGCAGATCTTGCCCTCGCGAAACACAAAGCGTGCGCCGATATCATTGACCACCGTGTTGCCGGTGGCGCTGAACAGGTAGGTGGCCACCCAATGCGCACTGCCGCTGGTCTCGTCGCTGCGCACATGGTCGAAAGTCAGGGAAAAATCCTTGGCCCGGGTGGTGAGCATGCGCCACATGTCGCCGGCATCACGGCCGCGCAGTTCACCGAAGGCCGGGTCGCTGAACAGTACGTCCTCGGTGTAGCAGGCCGCCATGGCCTCGGCATCCAGCCGCTGGAAGGCGCTGTAGAACTCGGTGATCAGGGCGTTGTGTGCATCGCTCATGGGCAGGTTCCAAACCAGGGTTGTAAGCCGATCAAGATAGTCTGCGCCTGGGCAAAACTCTATCGGCATTTACGCCGGGAATGGCCCGCCCCCCGCTACGGCACCATGCCGCAACTGCGCGCATAGGCGAACAGGTCGACGTCGGTGGAAATGCACAACCGGCTCATGGCGGTACTTTTCTGTTTGCTGATCGTCGAAATGCTGCGATTGACCCGCGCGGCAATCTGCGTGACGGTCATGCCGCTGGCGAGCATCCTCACCACTTCACGTTCCTTGCTGGACAACTGCGGCTGTTGCAGTTGGTCGCCGGTGCCGGCCTCCAACAGTTGCGCCTTCAGGCACTCACTGGCAAACGTCTCGCCCTGGATCACCGTCCTGATCGCGATCGGCAACTCCCTGGCCGACGCGCTCTTGGCGACGATCGCGCGCGCACCGTGGGCAAACGAGGCCCGCAGCGTTGCGACGTTGGCAAACATGGTCACCAGGATCACCGGCAAAGTCGGATACTGGCGCCGCAACAGGCCGAGCAGTCCGTAACCGTCGGCCTGCTGGCCGCCCGGCATGGCGAAGTCCGTCACGAGCACATCGCAGGCCACCGTGCTCAACAACTTGAGCAACTCATCGGGCCCATCGGCTTCGCCGACCACTTTGCACCGGCCGCCCGCTTCAATCACCACCCGTTGCCCGATACGCACAATCGGATGGTCGTCGGCAATAATTACACGAAGCATAAATACCCACGAATGATGGCAATTGGAATTTTGGCAAAATACCTCTGTGCGCGAGCCTCAACAACCACTCGGCGCGCGGTGTTTTTAACCGCGCCCAGTAATTGATAGCCGACAACCTTATACCTACAAAATAAAAAGAAATTACCTACATACAAGGCCTTCAGCACAACCGAAAAACCTCCTACAAAGTTCTCTATTCCGAGGGTTCATAGTCGACTCAAGTAAGCGATATAGACCCGCAGGTTGCGCTGGAACGCTTGCAACTGCAGCGCATTCGCCGCCACCCCAAAGGCCTGTACCCGTGCGATCAGGTGCTCGCTGCCACGCTCCAGGTCGACCCCGCCGACAAACGCCAGGCTGCCCACCAATCGGTGCAGGCGCTCCACTACCAAAGGGGCATTGGCGCTGATCCGCGCCTGATCCAGCAAGGCATCGTCCTTGCGAGCTTCATTCATCAGGCTGACCAGCACCCGGCTTACCATTTCATCACTGCCGAAAATCTCGACCAGGCGGGCACGGGTTGGCCACGTGATGCCCTGCGAGTTGTCCGGCGGCTCTGCCACCCACGGTGGCGAGGGTGAGGGTGCCAACTTCAGGACAGGTACTTGATCGGAAAATACCCTTGTCACCAGGGTCACCTCATTGTGCTTACCGTGATTGTCCAGCCCATGAGTTCATCAACACCCCAAGGCTCTCACACGACTGTTTACAAGCGACCATGAATAGCCTTTTGGAGATAAAAATGACGATACAACAACTACGAAAAATCCAACTTTCTTACATAACAAGCACATAAGTTCTCACGTTCTCATGCCCAAATACTTGTTACTTCGATTGTCGTAATAGTTGTATTTCCCCGGCCCCAGAGCCCGGCTAAATTGCCGCCACCCCGCAAAGAGGGAACGGGCTCGCGGTCATCGGCGATCCCATCCAAATACAACCTGCCGCCTTGCTCGCCGCCTGCCCAGACAGGCCGGTCGATGCTGCGCGCGCTTTATATCAGCCAGCCCTGTAGTGGAACGTATTGAAATGAGCAAGTCCCTGACGCTGTCGAGCATCGCCCTTTTACTCGCCTGTACTACACCCGCTTTTGCCGCCAGCAACGTCGACCTGACCGTCAAAGGCCTGATCACCCCGAATGCCTGCACACCGACGCTCTCGGGCGGCGGTATGGTGGATCACGGAAAAATAGCTTCAAAGGACCTGGTCCAGAACAATCCGACGTCATTGCCCCGAGTGACCCTGCAGTTGAGCATCACTTGCGATGCAAGCATCCCCTTTGCCATCAAACCCATCGATAACCGCAGCGGCACCTCGACCGGCAGCAGTGATTTCGGCCTCGGCCTGATCAATGGCAACAAGCGACTGGGCCGGTTCTACCTGACCCCCTTGAACATGCTCGCCGACGGTGTGAGTGCCCAGCCGATTGCCTCCGTCGATGGCGGTCGCACCTGGTACAGCGAGCGCAACTGGGAACTGCAAACCCTGTGGGGCGCCGGGGCAGTGGACGACGCAACCACACTGCTGCCGATCAAGAGCCTGGTGCTGGACCTGGAAGTCGGCGCCAGCATCGCCCGTGCAGACCAGTTCGATTTCAGTGACGAGGCGCCCATCGACGGCTCCGCAACCCTGGAAGTGATGTACCTGTAACCCCAACCCCGTCCACACGGAAGGTTCCAACCATGCACGTTCCCCCTGCAATCCCATTGGCAGTGTTGTTGCTCGCGGCCTCGCCATGGGCACTGGCCGCCAGCTCCACCGACCTCGCCGTCAAAGGCACCATTACTCCCAGCGCCTGTGCGCCGCTGATCTCCGGCGGTGGCACGGTCGACTTCGGAAAAATGGCCGCCAAGGACCTCAACGCCGAGCAACACACCCCGCTGCCGAACCAATCCATGCAATTGAGCGTGCGCTGTGAAGCGCCCACGTTTTTCACCCTGAATACCATCGACAACCGCGCCGGCTCCTCTGCCAACCACCCCTACTCGCATGGCCTGGGCATGACGGCGCAAGGGGAGAAACTCGGCGGCGCCTCCTTCCACCTCTATACCCCAGTGGCTGATGGCGTCGCCGCACGCACCATCACCTCACTGGACGGTGGCGTGACGTGGGCGCCCACCACAATGCTCAACCACAGCGTGCTGACAGCCGTGGCGATGGGCAGCCAACTGGTGCCCATCGCCGTGCGGGACTTCGATGCCGAAATCCGCCTGTACACCCAGATCGCCCCGGCCAGCGGCCTGACCCTGACCGACGAAGTCCCCGTCGACGGGCACGCGACGGTCCAGGTCAACTACCTGTAATGCCTCACACAGACTCAATCGAAAGGAATTCGACTCTCATGAAGCCCCTGTTTACCGCCCTCGCCACCAGCCTGATGCTGGCCGGCTCCGCTGCCACCTACGCCGCGTCCACCGTCGACCTGACCGTCAAGGGCCTGATCGTACCGAGTGCCTGCACCCCCGTCCTGTCCAGCGGTGGGGTGATCGACCACGGCAAGATTTCCGCCAAGGACCTGCGCACGGACAACCCGACGCACATCGGGACGCACATCCTGACCATGGCCGTAAGCTGCGACAGCGCAATCCTCTTTGCACTGCATTCGGTCGACAACCGGGCCGGCTCGTCGATTACTCCCAGCAACTACGGCCTGGGCCTGATCAACGGCACCCAGAAGCTCGGCTGGTTTTACCTGACACTCGACAACCCGGTTGCCGACGGTACTGCGGTGCAGTCGATTGCATCCTTCAACGGCCAGGATAATTGGTACCGCGAAAAATTCTGGGATCCAGGCCTGTACATGTCGGTGGCCAGCATGGATGACGCCACTCAACCGGTGCCGGTCAAGGATTTGTCGCTGGAGTTGATGGTTGAAACCTCCATCGCACGCACCGACGGCCTGGACCTGAGCAACGAGGTGACCCTCGACGGTTCGGCCACCCTGGAAGTGAAGTACCTGTAACCCCTGGGCGCCCATGCCTGGCATCACCTCGCAGGCATGGGCGTTGTTGTTGTACCGCCCGTATTCAACTCGACCCGTGGCGCCCACCGATGAACACGCACTCTCGCTTCCTGGCTGTATTGCTCTGGTTGACGACCGCTCCTGCGGCCTTCGCCGCCTCCTTTGTCGACCTCACCGTGACCGGCCGGGTGACGCCGGACGCTTGCCACGTCACGCTATCGGACGATGGTACGGTCGACCACGGGAAAATCCCCTCGCACACCTTGAACCCGAGCGAATTCACCGTGCTGCCCACTCGGTTGCTGGAGCTGAGCGTGCAGTGCAGCAGGCCCATGCTGTTTGCCCTGGTGGGGCTCGACAACCGCGCCGAGTCGTCACTCGACCCCGGGGCTTTCTACGGCCTGGGCAGGAACCTGCATGCGCCGGCCGAGCGCCTGGGGTCGGTGGCCTTGTCTTACCGCAACCCAATGGGCGACGCCCAGGCCATGCAGGCCCTGGCGTCCAGTGACAACGGCGAAACCTGGTCGCCGCAAGCCACTGCCAGTCCCAGAGCCTATGTGGGATTTGCGTCGCCGGGTGATCGCCAACCCGACTTCATCGGCCAGCTCAGCACCCAGTTGCGCATCGACACCTCCATCAACTTCGCCCAGTACCTGACCCTGAATCAGGAGGTGCCGCTCGACGGCGCCATCGTGCTGGATCTGCGCTACCTCTGACCTCTTCATGTTGCCCCAATGGAAAACCCCGTCATGCTGACGACATCATTCAAACCCACTACCGGCCTGCTTGCCCTGACCCTGTTGTTTGGCGCAGGTGCGCAGGCCGACGGGATGATCCCCGACACTTCGGTGGTCATCGTCTACGAAGCCGAAGGCGAGGCGGCCGTGTCGGTCACCAACACCGACAGCCAACTCGCCCTGCTGCACGTCACCCTCGAAGACATTCCCGAAGACAAAGAGCCGCTGCTGGTGGTCACCCCGCCGTTGTCGCGGGTGGAAGCCTCCAAATCGCAACTGGTACGGTTCATCCTGCAAAGCCAGCAACCGCTGCTGACCCAACGGCTCAAGCGCGCGATCTTCGAGGGCATGCCCCAGGGCCGCCCCGCGACCGAAGCCGGGCACGCCCGGGTGGGTGTGACGGTGCGCCAGAACCTGCCGGTGATCATTCATCCCAAAGGCCTGGCGCTGAATCGCACTCCCTGGACCCACCTGACCTGGTCACAGCACGGCAGCACCTTGCAGGTGCGCAACGACAGCCCGTACGTGGTGCGCCTGGCCCAGGAGTTGCGGCTGCTGCCCGGTGACGGCAAGGCCATGCTGCCGCGCACCTACGTGTTGCCGGGAGAAACCCTGAGCGTGCCTGCCACGGGCGGCCCGGCGAGCAAAGTCCGGCTGCAACCGGCCACTGTGTACGGCTTTGCCGTGGCTGCCTACGAAGCCCCCCTCACCTGACCAACACTTCAGGCGCCCGACGCCTGCATAACGAAGTGGCGGCTCGAAGACCGTCACCGGGGCGCGCAGACGCCCATCATTTGAGTGCCTTTCGTGAAAACAGTATTGAGCTACCGTGACGGCGATGCCGTGCCCGACATACCCGCCCGCAGCGCCTTCCCGGCGCTGCTGCTGGCGTGTGCCCTGCTGCCCGCTGAAGCCTGGGCCGAAGCGCGTGCCGGCTTCGATGCCACCACCCTGCACCAACGCGGCATCGACCCGCAGTTGGCCAGCCTGCTGCTGGACGCCCCACGTTTTGCGGCTGGCCGGCATGCGGTGAGCCTGCGCGTCAACGGCCAGCCCCGTGGGCGTGTCGAGGTGGGTTTCGATCAACAGGGCCGATTGTGCTTTGACCAGGCCGTGCTGGACGCCGCCAACCTGATAGTGCCCGGCGACAATGGCCCCTGCCATGACCTGCTCGCGCAGTACCCACAAAGCCTGGTGGAGCCGGACCCGGCCAACCTCAGCGTGTCGCTGGTAGTCCCGACCGAAGCCTTGCGGCCACTGCAACAGGACGTCTCGGGCTATCAGACGGGGGGCGTTGCCGGCCTGTTCAATTACGACCTGACGGGGTTCTATAACCGCTTCGGCGACAACGACAGCCGGTTTGGCTCGGCCAATACCGAGGTTGGCTTCAACGCCGGCGACTGGATCGTGCGCAGCCGCCAGGTGCAGACCTGGCAGGACGGTCGGTCGCGCAGCACCCATCTCGAGGCGTATGCCCAGCGTACCTTTGCCAGCCAACAGGCGGTGCTGCAGGCCGGGCAGATCAACCTCTATAACCCGGTGTTGGCCGGTGCGCAGATTACCGGGGTACAGGTCCTGACCGAACAGGCGCTTCAAGAACAAGGCCAGGGCGCGACCATCGAGGGTATCGCCAACAGTCCGGCCCAGGTCGAGGTGCGGCAGAACGGCGCGTTGATTCACTCCACCGTAGTCCCGGCCGGGCCGTTTTCCCTGACCGATGTGCGGCGCCTGAATGCTCGCTCGGACGTCGAAGTCACGGTCAAGGAAAGCAGCGGCGGCGAGCGCCGCTTCACCGTACCCGCCGCCATGCTCGGTCTGGGTTTGCCTGCGCCGGGGTACTCGGTGGCAGCGGGCCGTGTGCGCAATATCGGCGATGCCCAGGGTGACGATCCGTGGGTGGCCAGCGCCGGCTGGACCGGCGCCGTCCACCCGCAACTGTCCCTGGGCAGCGGCGTGCTGGCGTCCAGCGAATACCGGGCGGCGGGCGTGAGCCTGGGCTGGCTGCCATGGCTGGACAGTCAGGTGCAACTGGCCACCCAGGTCGCCGATACCCAGGCACGGCACAACGTGCGTGGGGTACAGACCGACCTGGCATGGTCCCAGCGCCTGAATGATCAATGGTCATTCAGCGTGGCCAACTCGTGGCGCACGCCCGGCTACCGCGAACTGGAAGAAGCCACCTACGAATCAGAAACCACCCAGCAACGGCGCTCGCGTTATCGCGATCAACAAAGCGCCAACGTCGGTTGGGCGCACCCGTGGCTGGGGGCGTTCAGTGCCGGGGTGTCGCGCTCCAGCAGCTTTGATGGCGACAGCAGCAGTCGAGGCCTGGCCTCGTGGGGCACCAGCGTCGGCGGCGTGTCGTTGTCGGCGAGCGCCGAATGGCAGATGGGTGGGCGCCAGCAACAGGACAACGCGGTGTACCTGAATGCCAGCCTGCCCCTGGGCGAAAGCCGCCGCGTGCGCGCCTGGGTGCGCAATTCGGGAGGCGAACACCGTACCGGCCTGGGGCTGAACGAACAGATCGATGATCAATTGAGCTATCGCGTCAGCGCCGAACACGACACCCGCGACCAGCAGGTGGAAACCACTCTCGGCGTCTCGGCCCTGCCCCGCTACAGCCAACTCGACGTCAGCTACAGCCGCTCCGATGCCGAGCGCTCGAGTTATCAAGGCAGTGCCCGCGGTGGCGTGGTGGTGCACGGCGATGGCGTGACCTTCTCGCCCTACCCGGTACGCGACACCTTCGCCGTGGTCTCGGTGGGCGATACGGCCGGGGTCAAGCTGAGCACCCCCAGCGGCCCGATATGGACCGACTGGCAAGGCCAGGCCGTGGTGCCCCAGGTCAGCGCCTATGGCCGCAGCCCGGTGGAGGTGCAGACCCGCTCACTGCCGCGCAATGCCGATATCAATAACGGCCTGGCAATGATCTCGGCCGGGCGCGGCGCGGTGGACCGGGTCGACTTCGGCGTGACCCTGACCCGTCGCGTGCTGCTCACCGCGCGCACCGAACAGGGCGCGCTGCTGCCCCGAGGTGCCTCCGTCAGCACCGCGGGCGGCGAGTTCGTGACCCTGGTGCAGGACGGCGGCCAGGTGTTCCTGCCCAATGTGCTGGAGCACACCGGTTTGTGGGTCAGCGGGCCAGGAATGACGCGCTGTCGGCTGCAGTTCGAGTTGCCGGCCAAGGGCGATCCCCAGGTGTATTTCGAAAACGCGCCAGCGCGCTGCAACCCTTCATGAGGACGATCACCATGCTTTTTTTTCGCGCCCTGCGCCGGCTGACGGCGGTCGTGCTGACCGTCGGCTTCGCCGGCCACGCCATGGCCAATGACGACTGCCAGTTGAACATCAGCGAAGCGGTGCTGGATCTCGGCCTGATGAGTCGCCTGGCGCAAAACGACAGCGACCCTCAACGCCTGCTTGGCGAGCGTCGCCTGAGCTTGAACCTTACCTGCCCGCAACCGGCGGACATGAGTGTGTTTTATCGCGCCCTGGCGGCGAACGCACACCGCCTGCAGTTTACCGAACATGGCACCTACGCCCTGCAGGTCAGCGACGGCGTGCTGGACGGCCAGGCGGTTGAACTGGGCTTGCTGCCGGCTGCCGGGCAGCCGCCGGCGGTCGTCGGCACGGCATTGAACTGGCGTCCCGGCCATGGGGTGGCGCCAGTGCAGGGCGCCAGCGTGGTGCAGGGCAAGCACTTCGCCGTGCAACTGAGCCTCAGCGCCTGGGCCGACATCGCCGCCACCCGTGTGCGCGAGGCAACCACCTGGGAAGCGTCCGGCACGTTCGATGCCTTGCAGAGCGGTCGCTCCCGGGCACTGACCCTGCGCGCCCACTTCGCGCCCACCGCGTGCACACCCCAACTGTCCAATGGCGGGCTGGTGGATTACGGCACGCTGCTGGCGAAGGACTTGAATGCCAGCAATGAAACCCCGCTGCCGACCCGCACCTTGCAGCTCTCGGTGAGTTGCGACGCCGCCACACCCTTCGCGCTGAAGATGCATGACAACCGCAACGGCTCGGCCACCGGCGGGATCGACGAAACCGCCTACGGCCTGGACCTGGACAACAGCCAGAACAAGATTGGGCGCTTCTACCTCAACATCGATCCGGCCGAATTTACCGCCGACGCACTCGGCTCCCTGTATCGCACGGACTCCACCAGTGGCGGCGCAGCCTGGAGCAGTTCGAGTGCGCGGCAGATCCCCATGGCCGCCAACAGCCTGATGGGGTTTACCGACAGTGTCGGCAGCACCCGTGGCCCGGTGCCGATCCAGCAACTGGCCGGCACTGTGCGCATCAAGGCCTACCTGGCCCCGACCCAGTCACTGGACCTGCGCAGCGTGGTCTACATCAACGGTTCGGGCACCCTTGAAATCATCTACCTCTGACCTATGGAGTTCGCCTCATGAAGACCTGTTCCCTTGCCCTTTGCGCGCTGATTTTGCTGGGCGGCGCCCCACACACGCTGGCGGCCTCCAGCGTCGACCTGAGTGTCAATGGCGTGATCACCCCCACCGCCTGCACGCCGTTGCTGTCGAGCAACGGGGTGATCGACTACGGCAAGATTTCCCAGCAGGACCTCAACGTCGACAAGGGCACGCGCCTGCCGGTCAAACAGTTGCACGTCAGCATCGGCTGCAACGCGGCGAGCCGTTTTGCCCTGCGCATGCGCGACAACCGTGACGGCACGGCCACCGTCAACAGTGAGATTTACTATGGGCTGGGGCTGGACAACAGTGGTAATCGCATTGGCCTGTATTCGATGAATTTCGCCCCTCGCCAGACGCAGGTGGACAGCACTGCAATCGCCTATGGCACCGAATCCACCACCGGCGGCGTGGCGTGGCGCACCGCTAACCTCAACCCGATCAACATCGGCGCCAACAGTTACCTGGGCTTCACCGATGCCCAAGGCAGCACCGCCGGCCCCTCGGCGATCCAGGCGTTGACCAGCACCGTCAAGATCGAAGCGGTGATCAATGCCAGGCAAAACCTGGACCTGAGCAGCGACACCTTGCTCGATGGCTCGGCCACACTCGAAGTGGTGTACCTCTAGACTTTTTCGCTGCTGACCTGCACATACAGCGCACGCCCGGCACCCAACCCGGCGATGATCGCGCCCACGCCAATCACCGCGAAAATCCAGCCGATGGCCGACCAGCCGCCCGTCCAGTCATGCACCAGGCCCACCGCGAACGGGCCCACGGACGCCAGGGTGTAGCCGATGCCCTGGGCCATGCTCGACAGGTTGGCCGCCACGTGGGAGTCGCGCGAACGCAGCACGATCAGGGTCAGCGCCAGGCTGAAGGTGCCGCCCTGGCCGAGCCCGAGCAGAATCGCCCAGCCCCACAGACCATCGAGCGGCGCATACAGGCAGCCGAACAAACCACCGAGGGTCAACAGCATCACCACCACAATCGCCAGGCGCTGGTCTTTGCCACGGGTGGCGAGCCAGGGCGCGGCGAGGGAGCTGACCAATTGCACGATGATCGAGCCGGACAGCGCCAGGCCGGCTTCGGTCGCGCTCAGGCCACGGCCGATCAGGATCGACGGCAGCCAGCCGAACACGATGTACGCCAGGGACGATTGCAGGCCCATGTACAAGGTCACCTGCCAGGCCAGCGGATCACGCAGCAGCCCTCTCACGCGATAAGCCACCTGATGCGCGCCTTGCTTCTGGCCGACCTGTGGCAACCAGAACAATGCCGCCACCAGTGCTGGCAGAATCCAGAACCCCAGGCCGAGGGTCCAGCGGTCGCCGAAGTAATGACTCAAGGGCACCGTGGAACCCGCCGCCAGCGCCGCGCCCAGGCACAGCGCCATGGTGTACACGCCGGTCATGGCGCCGGCCTGTCTGGCGAAATCACGCTTGACGATGCCGGGCAGCAATACGCCGATGATGCCGATGCTCGCGCCGGCAATCAGGCTGCCGGCGAACAGCCCCACTTCACCGAATGAACTGCGCAGGATGATGCCCGCAGCCAGGGTCAGCAGAATCCCCAGCACCACTCGCTCGGCGCCGAAACGGCGGGCCAGGATCGGCGCCGTGGGCGCAAACAGCCCCAGGCACAACACCGGCAATGTGGTCAGCAGACCGGCCTTGGCCGCCGACAACCCGAGGCTGCTGGACACGTCGGCGAGCAGCGGCGACATGCTCGACAGCGCCGGGCGCAGGTTCAGGGCCACCAGGATCAGGCCGAGCAGCAACAGCCACGGGCGGCTCACCATGGGCGGGCTGGTTTGCACCACTTCGTCGTCGGCTTCGGCGTCGATCAACAGCTCTTCGAGTTCACGGGTAGGTCGGGTTTCAAGGTTCATTGATCAACTGCCGGCAGAGGGATTTGGCGAGTTCCGGGTCCTGGTGTTCGACGGCGTCGAGCAGGGCGATGTGCAGGTCGAACACCGCCTGGCGACGCGGCGAGATGTTCAGGGTCTGGCGCAACTGCGCGCCGACGATGGCGGAAAAGTACTGATACAGCTCACTCAACGCCGGGTTGTGCGCGGCGTCGACCAGGCGCTTGTGAAACACCAGGTCGGCGCTGATGTAGGCCTCCAGGTCGCCGTGGTACAGCACAGCGCTTTGTTGCAGGGCCTCACGCAAACCGTGCAGATCGTCCTCGGTCCGGCGCAGCGCGGCCAGGCCGATCGCCTCCACTTCGAGAATCTGCCGGGTTTCCTGCGCCTGCTCCAAGGTGCAATGCGACAACGCGCGCATCGCGCCCAGCGGGTCGGTCATCGAGCGCAGGTAACTGCCGTCGCCCTGGCGGATCTCGATCAACCCTGAAAACGCCAGCACGCGCATGGCCTCGCGCACGGTATTGCGGCTGATCCCCAGCTCGGCCGACAACTCCGGCTCGGTAGGCAGGCGCTCGCCAATGGCCCAGGTGCCTTGGGTGATGCGCTGGCGCAACTGTTCCAGGGCCTGGTCGACCAGCGAGCGTTTGATCAGCGGAGCGATGTCTGTCATGGGTTTTGCACTTTCGTCCAATCATAGGATGAATTTTCCCACAGCCTATTCGGACTTGCCTACAAAGGCAACGCACTAGGGTTCTGAGGCAGGTAAAGGAGCAGTATTTTCGATTAGTAAAATTACCCTCAGAGGGTAATTATGGGACTCAGGTGCTTATGGAAAAGTACACACCTCATTACGATCTGGCCTTGATAAAAGCTGAAGTCATCAGGTTGGGTTGTCGAGCCTTCACCGCCAGTGCACGGGAGAGCGCCAGGCAAATGGAATTAAACCTCAGCCAGATGCAGCACGCAGTCTGTGCCCTTGAGCAGCGAATGTTATACAAATCAATGACGACCTATGCAGACCATCGAGTGTGGCAGGACGTCTATCTGATCAAGGCTCATGCTACGCAGATTTATATCAAAGTGACTTACCGCCCTGGCGGTGGGGCTCCCGTAATCTCCTTCAAGGAGAAAATCCTATGAACACCCAACACTGCGTGAGCTGCGGAACGCATGACGCAATGCAGCACTTCAAAGGCCGCACCTTCACGCTCAACACACGCGGCATGATCCGGAATATCCCCGATATCGCGGGCTGGGAATGCCAGGTGTGCAAGGAAATCGAATTCGATGACAACGACGACAGCGCACAGCGTTATTCCGACGCCAGTGACCAGCTGTTGATGGATGCCAGAAAAATCATCGCTGCCGAGATGAAGCGAATCCGCCGCAAATTGCACCTGACACAGAAGGACGCGGTGAGGCTCTTGACCGTCCGCGGGCACAACGCATTTTCCCGTTATGAGAAAGCTGAAATTTTTCCACCCGAGCCGCTGCTTATTCTTATGCGTCTACTGGATAAGCACCCGCACCTGCTGGCCGAGATTCAGGCGCTCAATGGCGCAGAAGACCTCAACCGCCTGCTCATTGCCAAAGATGAGCAACAACTGGCCACTCAAGCGTCTGCGTAAAAACAGCAGGCAAAAATAAACCCGGCACCAGGCCGGGTTTATCCTTTCACGCGTCGATCAATGCAGAATCTGGCTCAAGAACAACTTGGTCCGGTCATTCTGCGGGTTGTCGAAGAAGTCGTTCGGCGCTGCCTGCTCGACGATTTCGCCCTTGTCCATGAAGATCACACGGTTGGCCACGGTGCGCGCAAAGCCCATCTCGTGGGTCACGCACAACATGGTCATGCCGTCTTCGGCCAGGCCGATCATGGTGTCCAGCACCTCTTTGACCATTTCCGGATCGAGGGCCGAGGTCGGTTCGTCGAACAGCATGATTTTCGGCTTCATGCACAAGGCACGGGCGATGGCCACGCGCTGTTGCTGGCCGCCGGACAGTTGCCCCGGGAACTTGTGCGCCTGCTCCGGAATACGCACGCGCTCCAGGTAGTGCATGGCAATTTCCTCGGCCTTGCGCTTGGGCATCTTGCGCACCCACATCGGTGCCAGCGTGCAGTTCTGCAGGATGGTCAGGTGCGGGAACAGGTTGAAGTGCTGGAACACCATGCCTACTTCGCGGCGGATCGCTTCGATCTGCTTGAGGTCGTTGGTCAGTTCCACGCCATCGACGACGATGCGGCCCTGCTGGTGTTCTTCCAGGCGATTGAGGCAACGGATGGTGGTCGACTTGCCGGAACCCGACGGACCGCACAGAACGATACGCTCGCCCTGCTTGACGTTGAGGTTGATGTCTTTCAGCACGTGGAACTGGCCGTACCACTTGTTCACGCCCTGCATCTGGATAATGCCTTCAGGGCCGACAGGCTTTTTGATTGCTTCGCTCATTTACAGAGAACTCCTAACGCTTGTGGCCAGTGTCGAGCTTGCGTTCCAGATGCATGGAATAGCGCGACATGCCAAAACAGAAAATCCAGAACACCAGGGCGGCGAACACGTAGCCTTCGGTGGCCATGCCCAG
>Ga0153921_1000325_pt1 | contig 28716 bp, 23 predicted proteins | sample TSNJ005MetaG_FD_104691 | JGI IMG/M metagenome (GOLD analysis project Ga0153921, IMG submission 104691) | Attine ant fungus gardens microbial communities from New Jersey, USA - TSNJ005 MetaG | ecosystem: Host-associated > Fungi > Mycelium > Unclassified | place: USA: New Jersey, Brendon T. Byrne... | reverse complement strand
GGCCCACGGTCCAAAGCCGGAGTGAGGGCACACCGAGCCTAAGCGAGGTGCCGAGTGGTGGGGCAAGAGCGTTTTGCTTACTTTTGCGCTGTTCAAAAGTGAGCCGCTGTAAGAGCGGAACCATAAGCCGCCGTTACCGCAGCAACGGATATGTACTCAAACCTCACGCCCCCCCAAGGCCGAGCTGTTGCCTGACCAACACTTCCCACACACATTGTCGTTTTCAGCAATCCCCCAACCCTCCAATCCCCCCTGTTTACAGGCCCAAAAACCCGGCATGCCTTGTGCAATGACCCAGTTCCCGGACTTTAGGCCTGACCCATCATGCAAGAACCCGCCCCTTACCCGCGACGATCCAGCCCGTTGCTCCTTATCGGCACCGCCACACTCTGCGGCCTGCTCCTGGGCTGTGGCCAAGGCAGCTCAACCGTCACCCGCAGTGACCAACCGGTAAAGGGCGGCACCCTGGTCTACGCCACCGACCGCGAACCCACCTGCCTCGACCCCCACGTGGCCGGCGACATGCCCCAGGTGTTCGTCGCCCAGCAGTACCTCGACTCCCTGGTCTCGATGGACGCCGACGGCCGCATCGGCCCCTGGCTCGCCAAGACCTGGGAAGTCTCCCCCGACGGCCTGACCTACACCTTCCACCTGCGCAACGACGTGCACTTCACCGACGGCACCCCGTTCAACGCCGCGGCGGTCAAGGCCAACCTCGACCACATGGCCAACCCCAAGACCCAGTCCAGCACCGCAGGCGGCTACATCCGCCAATACCGCAGCACCGACGTGCTCGACGAATACACCGCAGTGGTGCACCTGGCCACGCCGTACGCGGCCTTTCTTGAAGTCCTCGCCCAAGGCTTCCTCGGCATCGAGTCCCCCACAGCCCTGCTGCGCTCGCGCGATGTGAACTGCGAAAGCCCGGTCGGCAGCGGCCCGTTCAAGGTCGTGCGCTGGGACCGGCAAAGCCAGGTCGAGCTGGTGCGCAACCCCGACTACAACTGGGCGCCACCCACCGCCAAGCACCAGGGCCCGGCCTGGCTCGACCGGATCGTCTGGAAGTTCATCCAGGAACCTTCCGTGCGCTTCGCCTCGTTGCAGGCTGGCGAGGTCGACGTGATCGAAGCGTTGCCGCCGGAATCTCACGAGGCCGCTCGACGCAACCCGGACCTGACCCTGGTGATCGCCCAACGCCCCGGCAACCCCACCAACGGCACGCTGAACATTACCCGTGCGCCGTTCGATGACGTGCGAGTGCGCGAAGCCTTCGTGCGCAGCTCCGACATCGAGGGCGCGTTGAAGAGCGTGTACTTCAACGAATTCCCCCGCGCCGGCGGGCCGCTGAGCCCAGCCACGCGCTTCTACAGCCCGGAGTTCCAGCACGCCCAGGATTACGACCCGGCCCGGGCTGCTCAGTTACTCGACCAGTCCGGCTGGACCCAGCGCGACAGCGAGGGCTACCGCACCAAGGACGGCAAGCGCCTGCAAGTTCACGTGGTGATGGGCAACCGCACGCCACCGTCGGAATACACCTTGTGGGAACAGGTGCAGGCCACCACCCGGCAGGTCGGCTTCGAGCTGATCGTCGACCAGATGAGTGACGTGCAGGCCACCAAACGCCAGGCCGACTGGGACTACGACATTCGCCTCGGCTACTGGAACACCAACACCGCCGACGTGCTGCGGATCATCTTCGGCAGTGAGTTCATCAGCCCGGCGGGTGTCGGTGGTTACCACCAGAACACCGCAGGCTTCAGTGACCCGGCGTTCGACACGCTGATCCGGCAAGCCCTCACCACCCAGGACAGCGAGCAGCGCCGGGCGCTGTATTACCAGGCGCAGAAAATCGCTTCCAGCCAGTACCTGCAATTGACCACCTACCCGCAAAGCACGCGGCTGGGTATCTACAAGACCACCCAGGGCGTGCGGCTGGAGCCGTCGCTGGCGGTGACTTATCTCTATGACGCATGGGTGAACAAATGAGCGACACATCACTTGCCAACCCACGGCGCGAGCGCCTGGCCCGGCTCGGCAAACGTGCGCTGTGGCGCCTTGCCGGCGGCGTGCTGGTGCTCTGGGCGGTGGCCACGCTGACGTTCTTTGCCTTGCGCCTGATGCCCGGCGACCCGGTGCAGGCGATCCTCGGCGGCCCGAGCGGCAACCCCACCCCCGAGACCATCGCCGAAGCCACCCGCGAGTACGGCCTCGACAAACCATTGGCGGTGCAATACGCGTTGTACCTCGGGCGACTGGTGCAGGGTGACCTGGGGGTTTCCTATTCCCAGCACCTGCCGGTGACCCGAGTGCTCGCCGAGCAATCCTGGCCGACCCTGGAGCTGACCCTGACCTCGCTCGCCCTGGCCTGGGTCCTGGTGCTGGCGCTGACGGTGCTGACCGCCGGCCGGCGACGCTGGGTTGCCAGCCTGGCCTCGTTGGCCGAAACCCTGGCCGCCGCGCTGCCGCACTTCTGGCTGGGGATTCTGCTGCTGGCGGTGTTTGCGTTCGGCCTGCGGCTGTTCCCGCCGGCAGGCAGTGATGGCTGGCGCACCCTGGTGTTGCCGTCGTTCGCCCTGGCGATTCCGCTGGCCGGGTTTATCGCGCAGGTCACCCGTGAATCCCTGGATTTGACCCTCGACCAACCCTTCATCCTGACCGCCCGCACCCGTGGCCTGAGTGACTTCAGCGTGCGCTTCAAACACGCGTTGCGCCACGCCGTGTTGCCGGGCATCTCGCTGTCGGGCTGGGCCATCGGCGCGTTGATCAGCGGCGCCGTGGTGATCGAAGTGATTTTTTCCCGCAAGGGCCTCGGCCGCCAGTTGTACCAGGCGGTGCAGGCCCAGGACCTGCCGCTGACCATCGGCATCAGCCTGGTGGTCGCCGCCGGTTACGTGCTCGCCAATATCCTGGTCGACCTGCTGTACCTGTGGGTCGACCCTCGCCAACAGGAGCTTCCAGCATGAGTGGCCTGACCCTGGAAACACCGCTGCCCGCGCTGCGGATTCAGCGCACCACTCGCACGCTGCGCCTCGGCCCGCTGTTGGCGATTACCTTTCTGTTGCTGGTGATCGTCGCGGCGCTGGTGCCGCAGTTGTTCGCCTACAGCGACCCGCTGGCCATCGTGCCCCGCGATGCGTTTCATTCGCCGAGCCTGGCCCACTGGTTCGGCACCGATCAGTCGGGGCGGGATATTTTTTCGCGGGTGATCCATGGCACCCGCCAGTCGTTGTTCATCGGCCTGGCAGCCACGGCGATTGCGATGACCATTGCCATCGTGCTTGGCCTGTTGGGCGGGCTGGGCGGCGCGCGGGTGGACCGCGGCGTGGGTTGGTTGCTGGAAGTGCTGTTTGCGTTTCCGAGCCTGATCCTGGCGCTGTTGTTCGTGGCGATTTTCGGCAGCGGCATCGGCCCGCTGATCGTCGCCACCGGGCTGGGCAGTGCACCGGGTTATGCGCGGATGGTCCGTGGCCAGGTGCTGGCGGTGCGCAACGCGGGCTATATCGAAGCCGCCCGGGCCCTCGGGCATCCGCCGCTGCGCATCATCCTGCGCCAGTTGCTGCCGAACGCCATGCGCCCGCTGATCGTGACCCTGACCATGGGCGTGGGCCAGGCGATTGTCTGGGCCTCGGCCCTGAGTTTTCTCGGCCTGGGCGCCCGTCCGCCGGCACCGGAGTGGGGGACCATGTTGTCCATGGGCCGCGACTTCATCGCCAACGCCTGGTGGCTGACGTTCTTCCCCGGGCTGTTCATCGTATTGACCACGCTGTCGACCACGGTCACTGGCCGTTACCTGCAACAACGCCTGGAGGGCCGTCTTTCATGAGCGACCAGAAACGCTTGATCGTTGAAGGGCTGTCCATCGAGTTTGCCGGGCAGTCGGTGGTGCGCAATCTGTCTTTCACCCTGGAGCCTGGCAAGACCCTGGCGCTGGTGGGCGAATCCGGCTCCGGTAAAAGCGTCACCGCCCGCAGCCTGATCGGCCTGGCGGGTGCGGGCGCGAAGGTTACGGCGCGCACCTTGAGCTATGACGGTGTGGATTTGCTCAGCCTGTCGGAACGCGGCTGGCGTCGTTTGCGTGGCAATGGCATCGGCTTCGTGTTGCAGGATGCACTGGTGTCCCTCGACCCGTTGCGGCCGGTGGGCAAGGAAATTCTCGAAGTGCTGGAGACCCATCGTTGGGGCGACCGTCGCAGCCGTGGCGAACGCGTCATCGAACTGCTGGACCTGGTGGGCGTACCCGAACCGCAACTGCGTGCGCGCCAGCGTCCTGATCAACTCTCCGGCGGCCTGCGCCAGCGTGCGCTGATTGCCAGCGCACTCGCATTGAACCCCGGCCTGGTGATTGCCGATGAACCGACCACGGCGCTGGATGCCACGGTGCAGGCGCAGATCCTGCAGGTATTGCAGCAGATCAAGGCCCGTGGCGATTCGCTGCTGATCATCAGCCATGACCTGGCAGTGGTCGCGCAATTGGCGGATGAGGTGCTGGTGCTGCGCCACGGCGAAGTGGTGGAGCAGGGCCCGATGGATCAGGTGCTGCTCAACCCGCGCCACGCCTACACCCGCTCGCTGCTGGATGCGGTGCCCGCCGAACATGCCCGTGGCACACGCTTGTCGCCGGAGCGCAGCAACGCGGTGGCGCAACCACGGCCGGGCGCGGATTCGCCGGTGTTGCTCAAGGCCTCCGGGCTGGGCAAACGGTATGTCGGCCCCGATCAACAGTCGCGCCAGGTGGTGGACGACGTCAGCTTCGAGCTGCGCGCCGGTCGCACCCTGGGCATCGTCGGTGAATCCGGCTCGGGCAAAACCACGGTGGCGCGTATCGCCCTCGGGCTGCTGCAACCGGATGCCGGCGAGGTGCGTTTTCTCGACCAGCCATGGGCCGCGGCAGGCACCGAACGGGTCGAGGAGAAAACCCGACGCCTGCATCGCCGCGACATCAGCGTGATCTATCAGGACCCACTGAGTTCGTTCGACCCGCGCTGGACGGTGGGGCAGATCCTCAGTGATGCGCTGGACGTTGCCGGTATCGACGCCGAGCAACAGGCGGTCCGCGTGACACAGTTGCTCGACCAGGTACGCCTGGCGCCGCAATTGGCCGAACGCCGACCGTTGCAACTGTCGGGCGGGCAGCGCCAGCGCGTGGCGATTGCCCGGGCGATTGCCAGCAACCCCAAAGTGATTATCTGCGACGAGCCGGTGTCGGCGCTGGACGTGTCGGTGCAGGCCCAGGTCCTGGATCTGCTGGCCGACCTGCAAGCCTCGCTGGGCCTGGCCTACCTGTTTATCTCCCACGACCTGGGGGTGATTCGCCACGTCAGCGACGAAGTGTTGGTGATGCGCCACGGCCAGGTGGTGGAAAGCGCCAGCGTCGAGACGTTGTTTGAATCGCCCCAGCACGAATACACCCGGCGCCTGCTGGGCGCGGTGCCACGCCTGCCAGGCAGCGGCAAGCAGTTGGTGGTGCCGGCCCTGGAGCCGGAAAACCCCGGCTGGCTGTTTGATGAATCGCGCCTGTGGAAAATCGCCATCTAGACCTGAATCAAGGAAGTGCCATGAGCAAGTTGTCTGCTGTACCCACGCCGCCGGTTGTAACGGTGGCCGAACTGAACGCCCGCGCCGACCGCATCCTGCCGCAGATTGCCGCCGGCGCTGCGCAACGTGAGCGTGACCGCCAACTGCCGTATGAGGCCGTGGCGCAGATCGCCCAGGCCGGGTTGTTTACCGTGCGGATTCCCAAGCGGTTTGGCGGCGCCGGTGGTTCGGTCAAGGACGTGATTGCCTTGCTGATTCGCATCGCCTCGGCCGACTCCAACGTGGCCCAGGCGCTGCGCCCCGGTTTCGGGTTTGTCGAAGGCCTGCTGGCGTCCCGCGCCGAGGGGGCGGAGGAGGAGCGCGAGCGCTGGTTCGGGCGCTACCTGCAAGGCGCCGTGATCGGCAATGCCGGCTGGGAAGTCGGCGGTGCCAACGGTTCGATCAGTGCGCGCATCGTGCGTGACGGCGAGCACTTTCGCGCTTGCGGCAGCAAGTACTACAGCACCGGTTCGTTGTATGCCGATTGGGTCAGCGCCGTCGCCCTGGACGAGAATGACCAGCCCGTGTCGTTCATCCTGCCGCGCGACCGCCAGGGCCTGGAGTTGCTGGATGATTTCGACGCCATGGGCCAGCGCCTGACCGCCAGTGGCACCACCCATCTGCATGATGTGCAGGTGTTGGCCAGCGAGATCCGCACCCGCACCGTCGAGGAAGGCAAGCGCACGATTGTCACGCCGTTCCTGCAAGTGTTCCTCGCGGCGGTGCAGGCCGGTATTGCGCGTAATGCGCTGAATGATGCGGTGACCTTTGCCAAGGAGCATGCGCGGCCGATCAAGCACAGCAGCGCCACGCGCTCGGTGGATGACCCGTACGTGGAACTGAGCGTGGGCGACGTCTCGGCCCGGGCCTTTACCGCCGAAGCGGTGGTGTTGCACGCGGCGGACTCCATTGACCGCGCCTGGGCTGCGGACCTTGATGCGGTGGCCGTCGACCAGGCCGCAGTGGACGTGGCCCAGGCGCAATACATCGCGGCGGAGTCGGCGCTCAAGGCTGCCGAGCTGGTGTTCGACGTGGGTGGCGCTTCCACCACCGGCCGCGCGCATAACCTGGACCGGCACTGGCGCAACGCGCGCACCGTGGCCAACCACAATCCCCGGCACTGGAAAGCCGCAGCCGTGGGCGCCTGGCAACTCAAGGGCACGCCGCCTCCGACATCGGGGCTGTTTTGAACAAAGCCCTCGACCTTTCACACCCCTTGGGCGAGGTGGGCACCGGGCACGCGCGCCGGGTGCCAATGATCATCGGCTGTGCGCTGTTCATGGAATTGATCGACGCCACGGCGGTGCTCACGGCGCTGCCGCAGATGGCCCAGGATTTCGGCGAGCCCAGCGTGCGCATGAACCTGGTGGTGTCGCTGTACCTGCTGGCGGTGGCGCTGTTCGTGCCGGTCAGCGGCTGGGCGGCCGACCGGTTCGGGCCGCGTCGGGTGTTTATCAGCGCCATCGTGCTGTTCACCCTCGCGTCGGTGGCCTGTGCCTGCTCGGGCTCGCTGTTGCAACTGTCCCTGGCGCGTTTGGCCCAGGGCGCCTCGGGGGCAATGATGGTGCCGGTGGGGCAGGTGATCCTGCTGCGCTGGTCGGCGCGGGAAAACCTGCTGCGTGCCATGTCGTACCTGACGGTGGCGGCGCTGGTGGGGCCGCTGCTGGGCCCACCGTTGGGCGGGCTGTTGGTGACGGTGCTGTCGTGGCACTGGATCTTCCTGATCAACTTGCCGATCGGCGTGCTCGGGGTGATCCTGGTGCTGCGCTATATCCCGGACTATTCCGGGACACCCGGCCAGCCATTGGACGTTCCCGGCCTGTTGCTCAGCGGTGTGGCATTGGGCGGGCTGGTGTTCGGTTTCGAGGTGCTGGGCCACGGCCTGTTGCCGCGCCAGTGGGCGTTGCTGCTGATTGGCGGCGGGCTGTTGAGTGCCTGGCTGTATGTCCTGCATGCACGGCGGACGGCGTACCCGTTGATCGATTTTTCATTGTTGAAAATCCCGACCTTCGCGGTGAGCTTCTGGGGCGGCAACCTGATGCGCATCGGCAGCGCGTCACAGCCGTTTTTGCTGGTGTTGCTGTTCCAGCTGTGTTTCGGGCTTAACCCGTTGCAGGCGGGGCTGCTGAGCGTGGCCGGTGGCGTGGGTGCGTTGCTGATGAAAATGCTGGCGGTGCGGATTGTCAGCCGCTTCGGTTTCCGGCGCACCTTGATCGGCAATGCGGTGCTCACCGGTGCAACCATCCTGGCGTGCAGCCTGTTCGAGGTATCAACGCCTTACTGGATTGTAATACTGGTGTTATTTGGCAGCGGGATCATTCGTTCGCTGCAATTCAGCACCCTGGGGGCGTTGACCTATGCCGACGTGCCACCGGAACAATCCAGCCGCGCCAGCAGCCTGTCGGCGATGACCATTCAGTTGACGTTGAGTTTATCGGTGGGCATCGCGGCGGGGCTGCTCGGTTTGATCATGGCCGTGCGCGGGCATGCCACGGTCGAGCAGAGTGATATCGCCTGGATCATGGCGGGTGCCGGATTGCTGTGTGCCTTGTCGGGGCTGGTTTATCGCAGGCTGTCGCCCCAGGCGGGCTCGGCGATTTATGCAAAACGCGCAGAGGGAATTGGATGATTCGTGCAGCACGTATCGAGGACGCAGGTGACATTGCCTGGGTGCATATTCGCAGTTGGCAGCAGGCTTATCGTGAACTGATGCCGGCGGGTTACCTGGCTTCGCTGGAGGCGACGCAGCCTCGGCGTGAAGCCTTTTGGCGGCAGTCGATTGAGCAGGGGAGCGAAGCTGTGTTTGTCGCGCAGGTCGAGGGGCGTGTGGTGGGCTGGATTGTTGTCAGCTCGAGTCGTGATGAGGATGCTGATCCAGGCGTAACCGGTGAAGTGCAGGCGGTGTATGTGCTGGCCGAGCATTGGGGAACGGGGGTGGGCAGGGCGCTGTGGCTCAGGGGGCTGGAGCATCTCGCGAGCCTGGGCCTGGAGACGGCGACGTTGTGGGTGCTGGCTGAAAACCGGCGGGCAGTGCGCTTTTACCAAAATGCAGGATGGATAGCGCAGCCCGAATCAAGCCGCACCCTTGCTCGGGGCGGTCGTGAGTTGGAGGAACTTCGCTACCAATCCCAAAAGTGACGCTGAACCTGTGGCGAGGGAGCTTGCTCCCGCTGGGCTGCGCAGCGGCCCCAAAATCCTGGGAGCGCTTCGCACTCCAGCGGGAGCAAGCTCCCTCGCCACAGGGGAATGCCGCTCTGGACGCTCTGCGTCCGCTCTTAAAATCGTGACGCAGAGCGTCACCGGATGCATTCCCACGCAGAGCGTGGGAACGATCACACTCACCATTTTTGCCTGAAAGCTGCGCGGCCACAGGCGTCATTCAGGAATGTCATTGGCCATGAGTTCGTCTTTTTCATTGTTTCGCACCTGGAATGTCCAGCACTTGCCATCGACGCCGGCGGCGTTTGTGCGGCATTTCATCGGACATTTCAAAGGTTGGTACCTGGCTATCCTGCTGCTGCAGATCGCCGCGGTGGTGTGTTCGATTCTGACGCCCTGGGGGCTGGGGCAGATCACCCGCACCGTGAGCAACGGGCTGGAAGCGGAGCGTGCCTTTGAAGTGCTGCAATGGCCACTGACACTGCTAAGCGCGCTACTGGTATGCCAAGTACTGTTTACCCGTGCATCGGCAGGCTGCCATATCCACGTCTTGCCGTTGCAGCGGCGCACGGTGACGCATGTGGTGTTCGCCTATCTGCAGCAGCACTCCCATCGTTTCATCAGCAATGAGTTCGCCGGGGCACTGGCGCATCGGGTGGCGGAAATTACCCTGGGCGTGAATCAGACCCTGAGCATCTTGTTGTTCGACCTGATCCCGCTGCTGGTGACGCTGAGCCTGGCCACGGCCTTGCTATGGACCGCATCGCCGTTGTTGGCGTTGTTCATGGCGGGTTGGTCGGTGGCGTTTATCGCTATCTGCTACGTCCTCGCACGCCGCAGTCATCCTCTGGCGCAACAGTATTCGGCAGCGCGCAGCACCAGCACCGGCAAAGTGGTGGATGCGGTCTCCAACCTGGCCAATATCCGCCTGTTTGCGCGCCATGCGTTCGAGCACAGTTACCTCGGCACTTTCCTCGACAAGGAGGTGGCGGCTGCCTACCGATCCCTGGGGTATATGGAGAAAATTCGCTGGTTCCAGGCTTCCTGTGGCGTAGTGCTTAAGCTCGGCTTGTTATTGCTGGCGCTCTACCTGTGGCGCAGCCACCGTATCGACATTGCTGCGTTTGTCATGTCCACCAGCCTTTCGTTGTTGATCATCAGCGATGTGGAAAACCTGTCGCGACGCTTTCTCGAATTCTTCGAAGCCACCGGCAATATCGCCAACGGTGTGCGCACCCTGATCCGCCCCCATGAAGTCATCGACCAACCCGGCGCCAAGGCGCTGATGGTCAAGCGCGGCGATATCGAGTTTCGCGATGTCGGCTTCAGCTATGGCGGTGACCGTTCGATTTTCGAACACCTGAATATCGTCATCCCCGCCGGCCAGAAAGTCGGCCTGGTGGGTGCTTCGGGCTCCGGCAAGTCGACCCTGCTGAGCTTGCTCCTGCGTCTCTACGACGTGCAGCAAGGCCAGGTGCTGGTGGACGGCAAGGACGTGCGCGAGGTGACCCAGCATTCGCTGCACCAGCAGATCGGCCTGATTCCCCAGGAGCCCGGCCTGTTCCACCGCAGCATTCGCGAAAATATCCATTACGGCCGCCTGGATGCCTCGATGGACGAGGTCGCCGAGGCGATCCACCGCGCCGGCGCCAGTGAATTTATCGACAGCATGGAACACGGCTACGAATCGCTGGTGGGCGAGCGTGGGGTCAAATTGTCCGGCGGCCAGCGCCAGCGCATTGCGATTGCCCGGGTGTTGCTGAAAAACGCGCCGATCCTGGTGATGGACGAAGCCACTTCCAGCCTGGACTCGATCACCGAGCGCTTTATCCAGGACAAGCTCGACGAAATCATGGAAGACAAGACCGTGCTGGTGGTCGCGCATCGGCTGTCCACCGTGGCCCACCTGGACCGGATCCTGGTGTTCGACAATGGCCGGGTGATCGAGGACGGCAGCCACGAACAGTTGCTGCGCCAGGGCGGGCAATATGCGCGGTTGTGGAGTCGCCAGTTCAGCGATGCGCTGGATGAAGCGGTGGTGTGACCAGGCGGCGTACCGGGTACGCCGCGCAGTCAGGTCAGATCGAGAGGTGCAGCACCCGGTCATCCTTGGCACCGGCCAGCGGGCGGCGCTTGTTGACCTTCAGCTCACCGAGGTTGATCAGCAACGTGCGGGTCACGTTGCGGCTCAGCCCCAGCAACTCGGCGGTGTGCACCTGGTTGTGCTGGCACAGCCGGTAGGCGGCGGTGAGCAGGCTGCGTTCCACCTGTTCGTGGAGGTTTTCTATCTGCTCCTCGAACAGCCGCTGGAAGGCCTGGTCGAGCAGGTCATGGGCGGTGGTGCTGTCTTCCTGGCGTTCGATACGCAGGTTGGACATGCGCAGGTCATCGGCCTGGATCACACCGTCGCGGCAGATCAGCAGGGTGTGGTGGATGACGTTTTCCAGCTCGCGGATATTCCCCGGCCAACTGTAGGTGGCCAGGCGTTGCTCGGCTTCCTTGCTCAAGATGATCTCGCCATAGCCGAGGCGGCGGGTGTAGGTGTCGATGAAATACTGCACCAGCGGCAGGATGTCGCCGGGGCGATCCCGCAGCGGCCTGAGTTCCAGGTTGACCACGTTCAGGCGGTAGAACAGGTCCTCGCGGAAATGCCCGGCGTTGATGGCTTTTTCCAGCTGCACGTTGGTCGCCGCCAGCACCCGCACATTGATCGGAATGCTTTTGCGCGAACCCAGGCGCACTACTTCACGCTCCTGCAATACCCGCAGCAGCTTGACCTGGATCGACATGGGCAGGTCGCCGATTTCATCGAGGAACAGCGTGCCGCCGTTGGCTTCTTCAAACCAGCCGGCCTTGGCACCGAGGGCACCGGTGAACGCGCCTTTCTCGTGGCCGAACAGCTCGGCTTCCACCAGTGATTCGGAGAACGCACCGCAATTCACCGCCACGAATGGCTGCTCCTTGCGGCCACTGAGGTTGTGGATATGCCGTGCGACCAACTCTTTGCCGGTGCCGGTTTCACCGATGATCAGCACGCTGGCTTCGCTCGGCGCGACTTGTTGCACATGCTTGAGCAAGGCCTTGGACCTGGGGTCTTCAAACACCTGCGCGGTGGCGCGGATGGAGGTGGCAAGGGCGGGCGAGGGCGGTAGGGTCAGCAGTTGCATGGTTATCCCTTTGAATAAAAGATCAGGAATAAAACGTCGGGATGGGCGCGGTACCGTTCAGTGCCCACTCGCCCAGTTCATGAAGTTTGTAGTCCAGCGGGTCATGCAGGCTCTGGGTGCGCAAGTTGCGCCAGTGCCTGTCGAGGGCCACCGAGGCGTTGGTCGCCCGTGCGCCGGTGACCTCGAAGACCTTGCTACACAACTCCAGGCCATTGCGGCTGGCGGCGACTTTGGCGGTGGCGATGGCAATCGCCGTTTCGCCGCGTTCCTCGCTGGTCAGGGCTGAGCCCTTGGCCCATGCCGCGTCCAGCACCTGGCCTGCGCGCTCCACCAGCAGGCGGGTGCTTTGCAGCGCCACCCAGAAATCGCCGTAATGGCTGAGGATGTAAGGGTCCTGGGTGCTATGGCTGGCGCTGGAACGGAACCACGGGCGGGCTTCTTCCAGGGTGTATTGGCGCGCTTCTTCGAACGCGCCTTCGGCGATGCCGAGGAAGATATTCGCGAAGTGCAGTTGCGCAATCAGCGGGCGCAGGCAGGCGAACGGAGTACTCAGGGGGCCCGGGTCCAGCAACAGGTCGGACTCTTCCACGCGCACGCGCTTGAAGGTCACGCTGCCGCTGTCGGTCTGGCGCTGGCCCATGTTGTTCCAGTCGTTGTGCAGGATGATCCCGCTGCGGGCGCTGGGAATCGCCGCGATCAGCAACTTGCCGCCGGCGCTTTCATCGATGGCCGAGGCGATCAGCATTTCCGAGTCGTTGGCCCCGGAGCAGAAGTTCTTCTGTCCCGAGAATTCCCGCCAGCCCGTGTGGCGCTTGACCACCGTGCGGGTGTCCAGGGGGTTCAGGGTGTTGCCCCAGAACCAGTTGTTGCTGGCCGTCAGGCTGAACCAGGTTTGCCATTGTGCGGGCGTGGCGAATAACCGGACGGTGGCGAGCATCAGGTGATGAAAGCCGAATACGTGGGCGATGGAGCTGTCGACCCGGGCGAATTCGCGCACCACCTCGAAGGTTTCCGACCAGTTGGCGTCCAGCCCGCCGAATTGCCCGGGGATGCTCAGGGACAACAGGCCGCTGCTGCGCAGTTTGTCGCGTTCGGCCTTGGGCGTACCGCCGCTGGCGTCGCGGTCGACGGCGGTGCGCGCGAACTCGGTCGCCAGGTCACGGGCAATCTCCAGTGGCGTCCTGCGGGTGCAGAGTAAGTTGACCGTCACGCGTGAATACCTCGTTGCTTAAGTCGAGAATGCTCGAGCTGATTTGTTTCAACAGGCAATGGATAGAGCAAGACCCATACCAAGTAACAATAAGCCGATAACTTGCGACTTCTTACGGGGATGCAGGCGCGGACAGTGTCGAATACGCAACTTTTGTTGGAGGGCTGTTGGGATTTGCACAGTTGCGTCCTGTGCCCGCAGGGCGGGGCTTTCGTTATGCTTTTATTGCTTGAGCATATAAGTGTTTGTGGGTGGTTTTTGTATTGTCCGGAATCGAACATTTCACCAGCAAAGTGTTGCACTTGTGGCGATTAATAAGAGTGGCCGGCCAGTGTTTATTGAGGCTTGGACGTGGCATGAACCCTGCAAAGTTGGAAACAGAGCGCGACTATACGAATAGATGCTCCAACTAATTCGAGACCCCAGGAGTATTTAATTCATGCGGCAACTGTTTGAACCTCGCGCTCGTCGTTTTGAGTCACTGGCCACCGCGTCCAGCCTTGGCGTGCTGTTGATGTTGATACACGGCGCGGCCTTTGCCGCCCAGGCGGACCCGACCCTGGCCACGGTAGTGGTCACCGGTGCCGAAGCCACCGAAGCGCAAAAGGCCGAGAAGCAACTGTCCAAGGTGCCCGGCAAAACCGCAGTGATCGACAACCGCAAGATCGAACAGGGCCGCGCGGCGAACGCCGAGGACGTGCTGGCGTTGCAGCCGGGCGTATTCGCCCAGGCCACCAGCGGCTCGGGCGCGAACAAGATTTCGATCCGCGGTTCGGGCCTCAATACCTTCTATCAAGGCTATGTGCTGGGGATCAAATTCCTCTACGACGGCCTGCCGTTGACCGGCCCGGGCGGCACCCAGGAAGACATGCTGGACATGGCTTCCGTGGACCACACCGAGGTGCTCTACGGCGCCAACGCCTTCCGTTATTCGGCCTTGTCCCTGGGCGGCGCGATCAACTTCGTGAGCAAGACCGGCCGCACCGATCCGGGCAACTACGCGCGTTTCGAAGCCGGCAGCTTCGGCTATCGCAAGGAGCAGCTGAGCACCGGCGGCGTGGACGGCGACAATGACTATTACGTCAGCATCCAGCACAACGAGCGTGACGGTTACCAGGACAACACACCGAACAAGGGGCAGGGGATCGTTGCCAACTTCGGCCACGTGTTCAGCCCGCAACTGGAGACGCGCTTCTACATTCGCTACAAGGAAGAAACCCTCAGCCAGGGCAACACCCTGACCAAATACCAGCTCAAACATGACCCCACGAGCAACCTCGTGCCCATCGGGCGCAAGAAGGACGGCTCGACGTTGCTGGGCAGCACCACCACCTACACCTTCGACGACAATGCCAAGCTCGAAGTCGGCCTGGGCTACAACGATTACCCGCTGGACAACGGCTGGCGCTATTCGCCAACACCACAGGAATGGCGCTCCCAGGACGTCAACCTGACCTTGCGCTACCTGCGCACCGCCGACACCTTCTTCGGCCTGCGCAGCGACAGCAGCGTGACCTTCAGCAATACGCTGGCGTACCTGGCCGATGTGAAATCCCACAGCAAGGCCACCGGCATCACCCAGCAGAAGACCAACTACACCGGCTCGCGGGACACGGTGTTTTCCCTCGGCAACGAACTGCAACTGAATGACCGCACGTGGCTGTCCACCGGGTTGTCATTGATTGATATCAAGCGCAAGGCGCAGATCGAATACAGCACCGCCACCAATACCAGCGCGTTCCCCAGTGGCGTTGAATACGACGAGACCGACGTCGCCCCGCGCATTGGCCTGCGCTATCAGTTGACTCCGGAATTCGAAGTGTTCGGCAACGTCAGCCGCTCGGTGGATCCACCGGTTACCTGGCAGCTGGGCAGCACCGGCACGCCGTACATCCGTGATGTGCGGCCGCAAAAAGCCAACACCGTTGAGTTCGGTATCCGCGGCGGCCACGGTATTTTTGACGGCAGCCTGACGGTCTACCGCTCGTGGGTGCAGAAAGAACTGCTGTCGGTAGTGGTACGCCAGGCGACGGCCACCCAGGACCAATTGGTGGCTACCTCCAACGGCAGCGCGACCATTCACCAGGGCATCGAAGCCGGCTTGAATGCGCAACTGTGGGATGGCGGCAATGGCGACACCGTGACCCTGCGCCAGGCCTATACCTTCAACGACTTCCACTACCGCAACGATGCGGTGTTCGGCGACAACCAGCTGCCGGGCCTGCCGCGCCAGGTCTACCAGGCCGAGCTGGAATATCGCCAAGGCAGCGGTTTCTACGCGCAGCTCAACGCCCGGGCGGCGTCCAGCTATTACGTCGACTTTGCCAACTCCCTGAGTGCGCCGTCGTATACGTTGTGGGGGGCCAAGGTGGGCTACGAGGCCCCTAGCAAGAAGTGGGAAGTGTTCGTCGATGCACGCAACCTGACCAACAAGCGCTATGCCACGGCCACCAACACCGCGTACGACGCCAAGGGCCAGGACTCGGCCAACTTCTATGTGGGGGATGCGTTCAACGTGACCACGGGGGGTTCGTTTCACTTTTGATCGCAGCACAACGACCTGACAAGCAAAGCAAATCCAGTGTGGGAGCTGTCGAGCTTTAGCGAGGCTGCGATGGCATCACCTCGGTGTACCTGAAGCACCGAGGTGCCTGCATCGCAGGCAAGCCAGCTCCCACACTGGATTTTTGTAGCAGCTGGAAATTTAGTTCTGCGGCCGCTGCTTGGTCGAATCCAGCTCGGCCTTTTTGCCGGTGCTGATCTCGGTGATCTGCGCCGACTTGGCAATCGCGAAATCAAAGGTGTCCTGCATCTTGGCGATGGCATCGGTCGCCGTGCCGTTGAGCCCACCGTTGGCTGCCCAGTCGAAGTTCCACACCCCGGAAAAGTTATCGGCACCGGCCACATCATGGGTTTCGATCGCGGTGAACACGTCGGGATGGCGCTCCATGTACTGGGCCGCAGCGCTCACATCGGCCGGCACCTTGCCCGAGGCATTGCTGGCCAGTTGCGAAAGCTCTTGCTTGGTGATGGCCGACTTGCCCGTTTGGCGCATGTAATCGGCGATGACCTTGCTCGACTTGGAAATATTCAACTTGTCGTCGAATACCGACGTCGAGGCTTTTTGAGTGGTCGGTCCGCCACCGGCGGGTGTTACGGTAGTAGACATCGGCGCTGCTCCCTCAATGAATTGGATGACATCGAAGCCGACGTTAGCATGGGCAATTGGCCATTTATCACCGGCTTCACAACAATTCGCAGCGGCCGGAAAATTTCACAGCGTTTCACCCGCATCCAACTTGGCCAGCAGACTCTGGCCCCGTTGCCACAGCGCGTCCTGTTTGGATTCAGGCATGCGGTCGAGATTTTTATAGAGCATGGCCATGCGCTGATTGCCCCGCAGCAGGTCGCCGTGGCGCATCAGGAAGTGCCAGTAAAGCGCATTGAACGGGCAGGCATTGTCAGCGGTACTTTCCGTGACTTTGTACGCACAGCCTCGGCAGTAGTCCGACATGCGCTTTATGTATTGGCCGCTCGCGCAATAAGGTTTGGAACCCAGGTAGCCGCCATCCGCATGCATGACCATGCCCAGGGTGTTGGGCAGCTCGACCCAGTCGAACGCGTCCATGTAGATCGCCAGGTACCACTCGCATATCTGGCTGGGCACGATGCCGGCCAGCAGGGCGAAATTGCCGGTGACCATCAGCCGCTGGATGTGATGGGCATAGGCATGTTTCAGGCTCTGGCCGATCGCCTGGCGCATGCAGTTCATTTGCGTCTCGCCCGTCCAGTAGAACTCCGGCAGCGGGCGGCTGTTGCCGAATGCATTGCCAGCGGCATAGTCGGGCATCTTCAGCCAGTACACGCCGCGTACGTACTCACGCCAGCCAATCAGTTGGCGGATAAACCCTTCGCCAGCGTTCAGCCCGATGCTGCCCGACCAATAGGCCGCCTCCACATCGCTGCACAGCTGGCGCAGGTCCAGCAGGCCGATGTTCAGCGCTGCGCTGATACGGGCGTGAAACAGGAACGGCTCGTCGCTGGCCATGGCGTCCTGGTAGTCGCCGAAACCCGCCAGGCCATAGTCCAGAAAGTAGTTCCAGAGGGCCTGCGCGTCGGCGTGGGTCACGGGGTAATCGAAGGTGTCGAGGGAACCGTAGTGGCTGCTGAAGTGTTTACCTACCAGCGCCAGCACGTCCTGGGTGATCGAGTCCGAGCTGAAGCGCGCCGGGTAGGGCGCCTTGGTGCCCTTGGGCAATGCCTTGCGGTTGTCGGCATCAAAGTTCCAGGCACCGCCCACTGGCGTACCGTCACCGTTGAGCAAGAGCCCGCTCTTGCGGCGCATCTCCCGGTAGAAGTACTCCATGCGCAGCTGTTTTTTACCGCTGGCCCAAGCAGCGAACTCGTCACGGCCGCACAGGAATCGGTGGTCGGCATGCCACTGGATCGGCAAACCGCAGTCCTTCAGGGATTGCTCAAGGCGCCAGTCACCGCATTCGGTCAGGTGTATTTCCCGGGGTTGCATCAGCGATTGCCAGCGCCTTAACTCGCCGGGCACCGAGCCGGTGTTTTGCGGATCGTCCAGGGTGACGTACTGCACCCGCACGCCACGCTGCTGCAACGCCTGGGCAAAATGGCGCATGGCGCTGAAGACCAGGACGATTTTTTGCGGATGGTGGGGCACATGGCTGGCTTCCTCCATGACCTCGACCATCAAGACCGCATCGCGCTGGCTGTCCAGCCCATCCAATGAGGCCAGGTCAAACGACAACTGGTCGCCCAGCACCAGGCACAGGTTTCGAACTGCCTTGGTCACCACGGCGCTTCCAGGGAAAATGGCGTTCGCAGTGGCTCGATAGCGCCTTCTCGCCGGCCGCACATTTCGTCATGCACGCACTGATGCACCAGGGTGCAGGGAAATGCAGGGACTGCCTGCAACACGTCACGCAGGTGATTGACGGAGCGAAAGTGCATGGGCTTCGCCGACTCGTCCAGCACCGTGAACTGGCCGTGGTCCAGCGTTACGCGCGCTAGATAGAAACCACCTTCCAGCGACAGCAGTTCCATTTCGCGTACAGCGCCTTGGGTGGCCAGTTTGGTCAGGGCTTGCAGGTTCATGGTTCACTCCTTACCGGTCAGGGTTGTGAAGACTGGCGACGGAAGAACAACGTCACCTGGCCGACTTCCACACCCAACTTGGACATGCTGGAGCGGTTGATCAACGTGTCTTCGTCCATCAGGTACATCCAATCGTCGAGGCTCACTTCGTAGACGGATCCATCAACCGGCAGGTTCAGGACGTAGCGCCAGCGCAGTGCGTTGCCCGCCACTTCGCCCCTGGCCTCGCCCACCACATCACCGGCCCGTCCGCGCCAGTGGGTGGGGCTGTCCGGGGTGAGGGTCCAGACACGTTGCTGGCGAGTACCATCGCTGTATAGAAAGCGCTCATCGAGAATCAGGTTTTCACCCTCGCGGCGGCTGGCGATATTCACCTCGAAACGCTTGGCCACTTCACCCGAGCGTTTCTCGAAGATGCCCCAGGCCTTGACGGGCTTGCTGAAGAAGCTCACCAGGTCCAGTTGCGGTTGCTGGTCGGCATAGTGTTTTACATCCACGCTGCCACAACTGCTCAGGCCCAACACCAGGGCCAGCGAAACCAATAGACGGGTCATTGCGGTTCTCCCCGAGAGGGCTTGATACTGCTGATACTTGTACAAAATAATAAATTTGTACAGGTATTTAGCGCATCACCAGGATGTTACCGGCTACCGGCCTGCCCATTTATGACGGGTATTTGCAGCCTCAGGGGACCAGGTGCAGATGATCGTTCCCACGCTCTGCGTGGGAATGCCGCCTCGGACGCTCCGCGTCCCGCTGGCACCGCCGCATTGACGCCTCGCGCCATGGTGACGCGGAGCGTCACGGTATGCATTCCCACGCAGAGCGTGGGAACGATCAACACACTCAAGCCGGCCGGCGCTCCGCATGCCGGTCAGTAGCGAATCATCACCGACTTGAGCTCGGTGTAATCCTCGATGAACGCCCCGCCAAACTCCCGTCCCACCCCCGAAGACTTGTTGCCGCCAAACGGCACCGCCGGGTCGAGCATCGTGTGCATGTTCACCCACACCGTCCCCGCGTTGATCGCCGGCACCATGCGCAGGGCCTTGCTCAGATCATTGGTCCAGAGACTGGCGCTCAGGCCGTAAGGCGTGTTGTTCATCAGTTCCAGCAGCTCATCCTCGGTGTCGTAGGGGAAAAACGTGGCGATCGGGCCGAAGGTCTCTTCGTTGAGCAGGGTGTCGTGGATCGTGTTGGCGAGAATCACGGTGGGCTCCACATAGCACCCCGGTCCGTCGATCAGCTTGCCGCCGTGGACAATCGTATTGTTCTCGGCCCGGGCCTTGGCGAAAAACCATTCGAGTTTCTGTTGGTGCTGGCGGTTGGTCACCGGGCCGAATTCGGTGCGCTCGTCCAGCGGCGAGCCGATGTTCAACCGGCCCAGGCGTTGCGCCAGTTTGTCCATGATCGGCTCGATCTGCGAGCGGTGGGCGAAGAAGCGTTCGGCGGCCGCGCAGATTTGCCCGGAGTGCAGGAAGCCGGCTTCGATGATGCCGTTGACCGCTTTGTCGAGGTCCACATCCCGCAGGAATCCGGCGGAGTTTTTGCCGCCCAGTTCCAGGGTCGCCCGGGTCAACCCGGCGCCCATGGCACTGCGGCCCACGGCGATGCCGGTGGGCACCGAGCCGGTAAACGAGACCTTGTCGGTGCCCGGGTGCTCCACCAGGCCTTTGCCCACATGGCCGCCACCGGTCAACACGTTCAGCACGCCCGCCGGCAGGCCGGCGTCGATGGCCAGTTCGGCGATGCGCAGGATGGTCAGCGGGGTGAACTCGCTGGGCTTGATGATGATGCTGCAGCCGGTCACCAGTGCCGAGGCGAGTTTCCAGATGGCGATCATGGTCGAGAAATTCCACGGCACGATGCCCACTACCACGCCCACCGGTTCGCGCAGGGTGAACGCGGTGTAGCGTTCGCCGGCGAAGGAGGGCAGTGACGGGGTAAGGGTCTGGCCGCTGATCTTGGTGGCCCAGCCGGCGTAGTAACGCAGGAAGTGCGCCGCCTGATCGACCTCGAAGGCCCGGGAAATCTGGATGATCTTGCCCGACTGGCAGGTTTCGATCTGCGCCAGTGCTTCGCGGTGTTGCTCCAGCAGGTCGGCGAGTTTCAGCAGCACATTGCCGCGAATGGCAGGGGCGACCTGGGACCATTGCCGGAAGCCACGCCGGGACGATTCCACCGCTGTGTCGATATCGGCCAGGTCCGCATCGGCAACCTGGGCGATCACCTCGCCGGTGGCCGGGTTGATCACTTCCAGAGCCTGGCCGGAATGGCTTTGGACGTACCCGCCGTCGATAAACAAGGCATGGCTTCGACGGAGGAAGGCCTGGACTTCAGGCAGCAGCGCAATATCGCTCATGGGATTTTCCTGCTCGCAAAAGCCCGAGGGTAACCAGCGCCGCCGGGCCAGGCTTGTCCGTGCCTGCCGGGCGATATGTCTGTGGCTGCCAGGCCTGTGGAAAGTGCAATCTTGGCTGTGGAAGGTGCATTTTCCGGGGGTGTCGCCCGCTCCATACTGGCCCCACATCCAGCGCCGTTCGTTGAGTTTGAACGCCAGCCGGACATCCAATAATAAGCAGGGCCGTCCATGAAAAAGCCAAACCCGCTCCTCGAAGATCTCAAGGCGATTCTGCCGACCATCGCTGCCAACGCCTTCCAGGCCGAGCAGGACCGCAAGGTTCCCGACGAGAACATTGCGCTGCTCAAGAGCATCGGCATGCACCGTGCCTTTCAACCCAAACCCTTTGGCGGCATGGAAATCTCCCTGCCGCAGTTTGCCGACTGCATCGCGTTGCTGGCCGGCGCCTGTGCCAGCACCGCGTGGGCCATGAGCCTGTTGTGCACTCACAGCCATCAACTGGCGTTGTTTCCCGCCAAGTTGCAGCAGGAAGTCTGGGGCGATAACCCGAATGCCACCGCCAGCAGCAGCATCGCGCCGTTTGGCCGCACTGAAGAAGTTGAGGGCGGTGTGCTGTTCAGCGGTGAAATGGGCTGGAGCAGCGGTTGTGATCATGCTGAGTGGGCGATTGTCGGTTTCCGCCGTAAAAACGCCGAGGGCACCCAGGACTATTGCTTCGCGGTACTGCCGCGCAGGGACTATCAGATTCGCGATGACTGGTTCGCCGCCGGCATGAAAGGCAGCGGCACCAAGACCCTGATCATCGACAAGGTTCTGGTGCCAGAACACCGCATCCAGAAAGCCAAGGACATGATGGAAGGCAAGTCCGCCGGCTTCGGTCTGTACCCCGACAGCAAGATTTTCTACTCGCCGTATCGCCCGTATTTCGCCAGCGGTTTCTCCACCGTGAGCCTGGGCGTGGCCGAGCGCATGCTCGAAGTATTCCGCGAAAAAACCAGGACCCGCGTACGTGCCTACACCGGCGCGGCAGTGGGGGCGGCGACTCCGGCGTTGATGCGCCTGGCCGAGTCGACCCACCAGGTGGCCGCCGCCCGGGCGTTCCTGGAAAAGACCTGGCAGGAACACGCCGAACACAGCGAACAGCACCGTTACCCGAGCCGCGAGACCCTGGCGTTCTGGCGTACCAACCAGGCGTACGCCACCAAGATGTGCATCCAGGCGGTGGACCGCTTGTTCGAGGCCGCCGGTGGCAATGCGTGGTTCGAGCACAACGAGATGCAGCGTCTGTTCCGCGATTCCCATATGACCGGCGCCCATGCGTACACCGATTACGACGTGTGCGCGCAGATCCTGGGGCGTGAGCTGATGGGGCTCGAGCCTGATCCGAGCATGATTTGACGCCGACCCGGCCATCACAACCATCAGGACTGCGCGTTGATGCAGTCCGGGAGTCTTGCATGTCTGATAACAGTTTCGACCCACGGGCCTTTCGCCGGGCCCTGGGTAACTTTGCCACCGGTGTCACCGTGGTCACCGCCGCTGATGCCAGCGGGCGCAAAGTGGGTGTCACCGCCAACAGCTTCAACTCGGTGTCCCTGGACCCGCCGCTGGTGCTGTGGAGCATCGACAAACGCTCCAACAGCCACGAGGTGTTCGAGCAGGCCAGCCATTTTGCGGTCAACGTGCTGGCGGCCGATCAGATTCACCTGTCGAACAACTTCGCCCGGCCCAGGGACGATCGCTTTGCCGAAATCGAATTCGAGCCCGGGGAGGGCGGTTCGCCGGTCTTCGCTGATTGCTCGGCGCGGTTTCACTGCGAGAAGTACCAGCAGGTGGATGGTGGCGATCACTGGATCATGATTGGCAAGGTGGTGGCTTTCGATGATTTTGGTCGTGCGCCGTTGCTCTATCACCAGGGGGCGTATGCGCGGATCGAGGAGCGGCAACCGTAGGGCGAACACCTCTATCGAAGGCTGAAGCAGGTTCAATGTGGGAGCGAGCAAGCCCGCTCCCACATGTGATCTCGGTAGCTCATTGCATCTGTGTTAGAACGGCACGGCCACGGTGACTTGGCTGTAGAGATTGGTGCCATTGCCACCCACCTGGTTGCCGCCGTTGCTCTCATCCTTGTTGGGCTTGTACAAACCCAGCAGTGGCGTGACGATCAGGTGTTCGTTCACCGCCCACTCCGCGTACAGGTCCAGTTCGCGCCCATCGAGGTTGAGCATGCCGCCCTTGCTCAACGTCTTGTAGTCGAAGAACAGCGCGCCCAGGGTGACGCTGTCCAGCGGCTTGACCTTCAACGCCACATGCTGCACCTCAGTATTGGTATTGAACGGCCCCGAATAATTGCCGGCCACCTCGCCCTGCACCCAGGTGCCGTAGCCACGGTTGAAGCCCGAAAACATCGCATCCCAGTTTTTCGAATAGCGGCTGTAGCGGTAGGTCAGGTCCGGCGACCACGGCAGCGCGGCGAAGGTATAACCGCCTTCGGTGTACCAGGCCTTTTCCGGACCGGCGTCCTTGTCCTGCCAGGCGTATTCAAAGGAAAAGTGCGCGTTCTCGATCCCGGCATTACCGGCGCCCCGCAGGCTGTAGATGTTCATCCCGGCGCGCTGTTTTTGCAGGTCATTGGCATAACGGTCGTCGACGCTGATGCCGTGGATATAGGTCAACCCCAGGGTGCCGGGCGCGGCGGTGTAGTCCAGGGTGCCGGCAGCCATTTCAGTGTTGGCCTGGGCGCGGTTGTCGGACTTGATCCACATTACGCTGCCATGCACGCCGTCCTTGCCACCCAGGCGTAGCACTGCGGTTTGATCGAAGGCATGCCGGGCGGCGATGTAGTAGGCGCCGCCCCGGTTGAACTTGCCGTCATCCACGCCCTTGCCGAAGTTCGGGCCGTCATCGTTGATGATGAAACCGTCGCCGAGCATGATGACCTGGCGGCCGAACGACAGGTTCACACCATCCTTGCCCAGTGCCGGAAACAGTTCCCCCGAGCGCCAGCCGGCGAAGGCTTCGTCGAACTTGGTGGTGCGCTCGCTGCCGGTGGTCACGCCCGACGCATCGCCATCACCCCAGGTGCCCGAGCTGACCAGGTTGGCCGTGCCATACACGCTGCCCAGGGCGCCGAAGCGCTGGTCGACGCTCAAGCCATACTTGATAAAACCTTCACGCCAGGTGGAACCGCCGGTGGTGCCGTCGTAGTTCTTGCGGCTGTTGAACATCCCGTACACCGCCAGGAAGTTGCCGGTGACCTGAGTGTCGTCATCGGCATACAGCTCGAACGCTTGGGCCGATGAGTCGATGATCATCAGCGCGATGCCCAGGCTGATGGCCCTGTACAGGTGACGGGTTTGTTGTGTGTGCTGCATTGTTATAGTCCCCAACAAGGTGAATTGAGGGAGCATTAGGGCGAGCGCCACCGGGCCAAGTCTTTCCCCTGCGTGCCAGGAAATTGTCCCAGGCCGCCAGTGGCGCAGCAGTGGCAGGCAGCAACAAAACCGGCGGCAGCCAGGAGCAAGACGATCAGCCAGGGCGGGCGCAGAGTGCCAATACTTCTAAAAATCCGCTTCTTGAGGATCTGCACCATGTCGATCAACGACCGGCTCACCGAACATTTGAAACGCGGCACGGTGGGCTTTCCAACCGCGCTGGCGAGCACCATTGGCTTGATCATGGCCAGCCCGGTGATCCTCACCGCGACCATGGGGTTTGGCATCGGCGGCAGCGCCTTTGCGGTGGCGATGTTGATCGCGGTGGTGATGATGCTGGCCCAGGCGACCACCTTCGCCGAAGCCGCCTCGATCCTGCCCACCACCGGCTCGGTCTACGACTACATCAATTGCGGCATGGGCCGGTTCTTTGCGATCACCGGCACCTTGTCGGCGTACCTGATCGTGCATGTGTTTGCCGGCACCGCCGAAACCATCCTCTCCGGCGTGATGGCGCTGGTGAATTTCGAGCACCTCAACACCCTGGCGGAATCCGCCGGCGGTTCGTGGTTGCTGGGAGTGGGCTTCGTGATTGTGTTCGGGGTGCTCAATGCGTTTGGCGTCAGCGCGTTTGGCCGGGCCGAGATCATCCTCACTTTCGGCATGTGGACCACCTTGATGGTGTTTGGCGTGCTGGGCCTGATCGCAGCCCCGGCGGTGCAACTGGATGGCTGGTTCGGTGAATCCCTGGTGGGCACCGACCTGATCACCATCCTGTCGCTGGTGGGCATGGCGATGTTCATGTTTGTCGGCTGCGAGTTCGTCACGCCGCTGGCGCCGGACCTGCGCAACTCGGCCAAGGTGATGCCCAAGGCGATGGTGCTGGGGCTGCTGGGGGTGGCCACGTGCATGTTCATCTATGGCGCCGCCATGAAGCGCCAGGTGGAGAACGTATTGATCGACGCGGCGGGCGGGGTGCACCTGCTGGATACGCCGATGGCCATCCCGAAATTCGCCGAGCAGGTGATGGGCAGCATCGGCCCGATGTGGCTGGGCATCGGCTTTCTGTTTGCCGGGGCTGCGACCATCAACACCCTGATGGCCGGTGTGCCACGGATCCTGTACGGCATGGCGGTCGACGGCGCGTTGCCCAAGGTTTTCACCTACCTGCACCCGCGCTTCAAGACACCGCTGCTGTGCATCCTGGTGGCGATGCTGATTCCGTGCCTGCACGCGCTGTACCTGGGCGGCAACACCGACAACATCATGCACCTGGTGCTGGCGGCCGTGTGTGCCTGGAGCTTTGCTTATCTGCTGGTGACGCTGTCGGTGGTGATCCTGCGGATTCGCCGTCCGGATCTGCCTCGCGCCTACCGTTCGCCGTTCTTTCCGCTGCCGCAGATTCTGTCGAGCATCGGCATCCTGCTGGGCATGTGGTTTATCACCCCGCCGGGCATGAACCCCGCCGACATCTACATTCCCTTTGGCGTAATGCTCGGGTGCACGGCGGCGTACGCGCTGTTCTGGACGCTGGTTGTGCAGAAGGTCAATCCATTCAAGCCCGCCTCGGTGGAAGAGGTGTTGGCCAAGGAGTTCGCCCATGAGCCGGGTCAGCCGCACAACGGGTATATCAGCCATGCTGCAAAAACTGTCTGAGCTCTTCAGCGCCCGGCGCGCGCCTGCCGGGTATCGACCCGGCGTCACGCTGGAACACCTGCGGCGTAACCTCGGCCTGGCCGGTTATGAGGTGTGTGGACCGACGACGGCCCGGGTTTCCCTGGACAATCTCGGGCTGCAACTGGAGATCGTCGAGCGCACCGAGTCGCAGCTGTTGATGCACCTGGTGATGACCGAATTCGTACTGCGCATCCCTGCCTCGCAGCAGGGCACGGCGAGCTTCGAACTGCACCACACCGGGGCCGTTCGACGCACCGGAATCCGCTGTCGACAGCGGTCGGGCGACAAGGAGGTTTCAGGCATTTTGCACACACAATTGCAGGAGGGCAGCGCCTTGCATCGCGCCTTGATGCCGCTGGACTTCAAGCGCCTGCGCATCGACCTGGTGGATCACCAGTGGTGTGTGCGGCTTGAGCATATGGGCGGCAGCGAGGTGGTCAACCGCATGCCGGCGTTCCGTCGCTACATCGCCTTGAGCAGTGTGCAACGCGCCTGGCTGCTGGACGCCTTGAACGGTTTCCAGCGCGCCTTGCAGGCCCACTGACCACCGGATTTGGCATCAATAGTGCAACCACCTTGGCAGACACGTACTTGTTGCGCGCATATAGATAACATGTTAACTATTGCCCGACAAAAACAAAAAGCCAAGGTGGAAACAACCATGAGCATGCAACAGATTGGGCAAGACGGGCTGGACCTCTGGACCCGGGATCTGCGCGCGGTTTGCGGTCACTTCGACACAGAACTGGCCTTCAACCGCTCGCTGTTCATCGGCAGCATCAGCACCTTTTCCCGCGGCGGTTTGCCCCTGGCCAGCCTGCGCACCAACGCCGGCCTGATCAAGCGCCCCAAGGCCCGCGCCGACCACGATGACGACCAACACTGCTTCCTCGTCAGCCAGCGCAGCGGCTACTGCCAGATCACCCAAAACGGCCAGAGCTTCCAGCTTGCCCCCGGCGAACTGTTATTGATGGACTCGGTGGGCTCCATCGACATCACCCCGTTCGGGCTCATCGAACACGCGTCCCTGTCTTTGTCCCGCGCAGAGGTGTGCAAACAGTTCGGCAACCAGCCCAAGACCTTCGGCAAAATCTCCTCGAGCAAAGCCTGCGGGCGTATGTTGCATGTGTTGATGGATCAACTGTGCAAAGACGCACTGAACGGCGAAGGCGCGGTCGGGGAGGGGCAGGCGTTGCAGTCGGCGTTTGTCTCGCTGCTGGGGTCGGCGTTTGAGCAGGAAGACGATGAGCGCGATGATTGTGGCGGGTTGCAGGGCAGCAATCTGCGCAGCTATGTGCAGAAGGTGATTGATGAGTCATTGACCCAGCCAGGGCTTAGCCCGGTGGGGTTGGCGAGTCGGTTGAATATCTCGGTGCGGCATTTGTACCGGTTGTTTGAGGAACAGGATGACAGCGTGTGCCGGTATATCCAGCGGGCGCGGTTGAAGCGCAGTGCGGATGATCTGACCAACCCGTTTTTGCGCAGTGAGTCGATTACGTCGATTGCGTATAAGTGGGGGTTTACGGATTCGGCGCACTTTAGTCGCTCGTTCAAGAAGCAGTTTGAAGTGTCGCCGAAGGATTTTCGGGCGGGGCGGTTGCAGCAGGTGGGGTGAAGTTTTTGGGAGTCGGACAGTACGATGGAAGAGGGGAGTACTTTATGAAAGTCAATCCCCTTTGCTGTTAGCCACGTTAACGGTTTCTAATTACCTCAATCCTTTTCCGTGGCTTCTGCCTGATATCGGGTCAAACATTCGAGTAGAACTTTCATAAATTGGCGTTGGTCGGAGATTTCGTCATCGAAGTATGTATCAAATAGGTAGAAGACGGAGTCGAAAGTTTCGTCAGTGTTCAGGAAGTGATTGAGTGTGTCTATATACCATTGCCGCTCTTCATTGTCGTATGACATGTATTCGGGTTTGGTTAGCTCGTCAAATAACTCCGCGAGTTGTTTGTCGTCATTGACGTCTTTGGAGACTATCACCTCTTCTCGCTCAAGATCTTTAGTGTTTTCAATGTTGTAGGTGAATAGCAGGCTTCTAATGATCGAAAGTTTAGGTTTTAATTTCATTTTTAAAAGTCCGCGTAAGCAGTTTTAGGGTTTCCATTTGTATCTAATATGACGACGGCTTTCCTTTGTTGGCCGTATTCAAAGCCATCTCTCTTGTATCCTTCTCCGATGACTTTCCCCATGTCCATTGGTTCGCGAGAAGTACCTATGTTTGTATGCTTGAGTATAAGTTGCGCTCGATAAATAGCATTTAGTTGATCTCGATGGCTAAGGAAATGAGTGGCGGCGGAAGGCGGCCTCGGTTGTCCTGCTCTCCTTCCTCTATCGTGGACTTCAACTATCCCGGTAGTAGGATTTTTAGCGGTCATTACCCTTTCGAGTTGAGATGCCAACGTAGTCTGTGCTCCATGCTTTTCCAGAAAGTGTGCTCCCGGCGTTGCTTGTTCAAGTTCATCAAGACGGCGGTAAGCGTTCGCTTCCCCAAGCTCATCAATTCGTGCGCGTCGTTCAGCCTGTGTCAGACGAGGTGCAGCAGGCTGACCTTCATTGACCGTGGCGTTTTCGGCCGGATCCCCAACCCCAATATCCGGTTTACAACCGTTCGCACCCGGACAGGTATTCAACCCAAGCGGGTCAACCCACCCCGTCGGGTTGGGCACGTACTGGTATCCGTTCAGCCCGCCCGCCAGTTTCACCGGATCGGGCGTCAGATAACGACCAATATCCGGATTGTAGTAGCGATGTCGGTTGTAGTGCAGCCCGCTTTCCGGGTCGAAGTATTGGCCCTGGAAGCGCAGTGGGTTGGTAACGGTGTTGACGTCCAGCTTCGCGATTTGGCCGTAGGCGCGGTAATGGGCGGACCAGACGATTTCGCCGTCGGGCGCGGTGAGTTCTTGCGGGGTACCGAGGTGGTCGAGTTGGTAGTGGAAGGGTTTTACGTCTTCCGGGCCGTAGCCTTTGAGCAGCGCTAGCGGGCGGAAGCTGTTGGGTTCGTAGAGGTAGCTC
>Ga0153921_1000324_pt1 | contig 28728 bp, 29 predicted proteins | sample TSNJ005MetaG_FD_104691 | JGI IMG/M metagenome (GOLD analysis project Ga0153921, IMG submission 104691) | Attine ant fungus gardens microbial communities from New Jersey, USA - TSNJ005 MetaG | ecosystem: Host-associated > Fungi > Mycelium > Unclassified | place: USA: New Jersey, Brendon T. Byrne... | reverse complement strand
GCCACAGAGTTCTGGTCACCACATAGGCCTGCTCACTACAGAGGCCTGCTCACCACAGAAGGCTGATCTTCAGATGTCAGGGCGTGAGTGTCTTGATCACCTGATCCACATTGGTTTCCGACTCTGCACCGTCGACGTTCAGCATCTGCCGTCACCGGCAAGCAGTCTTGTTATGGAGCGCAGGCACGCTTGTTATGTAATGCAGGCACGCTTGTTGTGGTGAGCAGGCTTGCCCTGCGTTGGGCTGCGCAGCAGACCCAAAATCTGTATGGGGATTTTTCTGGCAGGTTACGGCGGCCTTAGTAGGGGGCTGCTGCGCAGCCCAACGCAGGGCAAGCCTGCTCGCCACAGAGTTTTGTTCACCTCATAAGCCTGCTCGCCCATAAGCCTGCTTACTACAGAGGCCTGCTCACTACAGAAAGTTGATCTTCAGATGTCAGGGCGTGAGTGTCTTGATCACCTGATCCACATTGGTTTTCGGCTCTGCGCCGTCGATGTTCAGCACCTGCCATCTCCGGCAAGCAGGCTTGTTGTGGAATGCAGGCACGCTTGTTGTGGTGAGCAGGCTTGCCCTGCGTTGGGCTGCGCAGCAGACCCGAAACCTGTATGGGGATTTTTCTGGCAGGTTAGGGTGGCTTTGATAGGGGCTGCTGCGCAGCCCAACGCAGGGCAAGCCTGCTCGCCACAGAGTTCTGTTCACCACCTAAGCCTGTTCACCCATAAGCCTGCTCACTACAGCGGCCTGCTCACCACAGAAGGCTGATCTTCAGATGTCAGCGCGCGAGTGTCTTGATCACCTGATCCACATTGGTCTCCAGTTCGGTCACCGGCTCTGCGCTGTCGACGTTCAGCACCAACAGTTGCGCACCGCCCGCCGTGACGGCGGCTTTTACCGCTTCGCTTGGCTGACGATGGTGCAGCACCACGGCCACGTCGTTGTCCTTCAACGCGGCGCTGAATGTTTGCAAGGCCTCGGGTGTCCAGTCGGCGTCGGGGCGGGCGTCGGTGCTGACCACTTCCAGGTTCAGGCTGCTGATCAGATAAGCGAAGTGATCGCTCAAGCTGACCACGCTGAGGTTGTCCGCCTTGGCCAGCCGCGCTTCGCTGTCGGCGCTGAGTTTGAGCAGGCGCTGCTTGAGGGCGGCGAGGTTGGCGTCGATGGTCGGCTTGGCGTGGGGCGCCAGGCGGCTCAGGTCGGCGGCCATTACATCGGCCATGCGCCCCATGTTGTTGCTCGATTGCCACGGCTGGCTGTTCAGCCCGTCGGCACTGCCCGGCTGCACGGCGATCCCCGGCAAGCCGCCATCCACCGGGCGTGCCGCGTCGATTTCGACGATGCGGATGTTGCTGCGGCGCGCCACTGGGTAGAGCGGGTCATCCGCCCACAGCGAGCGCAGGCCGATGGCTGCATCGGCGTCCACCGCCAGCTTGCCCAGCGCCGGCGCGCCACGGCCGGTGAAATAGGACACCTGGCGCGACCCGGGCAGGTTGGCGGGAGCTGCGCGTTCCAACTGCACATCGGTGCCCTTGAGCAGCACTTCTGCCAGCCCGTAGGTGATGGGCAACGAGGCGAGCACTTTGACGGTCTTGACCGATTTTGCCTTGCTCAGTGCAGCATGGCCGAGGCCATTGTTGGCGACGAAGTCCCGGGGTTGGAAACCGTCAACGGCGGCCAGCGCCGAGGTGCTGAGCAAGCAAGCGATGGCCAGGGCCAGTGGGCGAAAGACAGGGCGCATTATCCAAGATTCCCTTTGAGGCTAGGCACCGTGCCACGCGCAATGGCGGCAATGGCGAAGGCGATACCGGCCACCAGAATGATCGCGGCGCCGGACGGAACAGGCAGGTCGAAGATGATTGGCAGGAGGATGCCGCACAGGGTGCTGACGGTGGCGATTACCACCGAGACCCAGAAAAACCCCTTGAGCGACTGGCTGAGCAGACGTGCCGCCGCCGCCGGGATCACCAGCAGCGCGCCGACCAGGATCGCGCCGATGACCTTGACGGCCGCCACGGTGATCAGCGTAACCAGGATCACGAACAGGTAATCCAGGGTCTTCACGGCCACGCCGCGCACCGCTGCCAGTTGCGGGTTGAAGCTGGCAAGCATGATGCGGTTGTACAGCGGCAACGCCAGGGCCATCACCAGTGCGCCGACAATCGCCAGCACCAGCAGGTCATTGCCGTTGACGGTCAGCACCGAGCCGAACAGCACGTTTTCAAGGATATGCACGTTGATCTTGCCTGCCAGGATCAGCAGCAGGCTCGCGCCCAAGGCCAGCGACACCGACAGGAACACGCCGATCAAGGTGTCTGGCGCCAGGCCGGTGCGGTTGCGCAGGTAATTGAGCAGAATGCCGAACAACAGGCAGTAGCCGAACAGGCTGCCATACGGCCCGGTGTAGGGTTCGCCGAGCAGAATGCCCACGGCCACGCCGGTCAGCGCGGCATGGCCGACCGCTTCGGAGAAAAACGCAAAGCGCTTGACCACCACCAGCGTGCCCAACCCGCCCAGCACCGGGCCGATCAGCAAGCCGGCGAGCAGCGCGTTGACCACAAAACCATAGGCCAGTGCCTCCGGCAGATAGCCGGAAGACGCCCAGCCCTGGACCATCAAGCGAAACGCTTCATAACTCATTGCGCCGGGCTCCGAGGGTGGGTGGAGAACAGGGTCAGCAGGCGGTCCGGGGTCAGCGCCTCTTTCGGCGTGGCGTCGAACAGCACGCGGCGGTTCAACCCGGTGACGCGGTCGGCCAGGCGGCCCACGGCCTCCAGGTCGTGCTCGATCCACAACACGGTGATGCCGGCGAGGCGCCAGTCATTCAGCAAGCGTTCGAACACCTGGATACCGGCCTCATCGAGTGCCGACATCGGTTCATCCAACACCAGCAGTTGCGGCGCCGGGATCAACCCCTGGGCCAACAGCACGCGCTGGCGCTCGCCACCCGACAATGCGCCCATGCGCCGCTTGCGTTTGTCCTGCATGCCGACCCGTTCCAGGGCCTCGCCGATTGCACCGGCGTAATGCCTGGACAGCCCGAGAAACGCCGGGCGCCGTTGGCACATGGCAGCCATGAAGTCATCGACGGTCATCGGTAAGCCACGGTCGAATTCCAGCGCCTGGGGCACATAGCCGATGGTGCCGGGCGTGCTTGGCCACTGCAGGCTCAACCGCCCCTGATGCGGCGTCTGGCCCAGCAAGGTCTTGATCAGCGAGCTTTTGCCGCCGCCGTTGGGGCCGACCAGCGCATGGATGCTGCCCGGTTGTACCTGGAAGATCACGCCGTCGAGGATCGTGGTGCGACCGAGGGTCAATGAGATGTTGTCGAAGTCGAGGGTCGGGCCAATGCTGGCCACCTCCAGTCGTTGCGCTGCGGTCATGCCCCCGACTCCTGGATCGCCCGGACCACGGTGTTGAGGTTGCCGGTCATTTCCACTTCGTATTTCTCCGCGCTGTAGGCGCCGTAGGAAATATGCGACAGCGGGTACAGCTTGACCCCGGATTCACGCTGGATGGTCTCGACGTAAGTGGACGGGAAATCCATCTCCGAGAAGATCACCTTCACATCCAGGGCTCGCAGCTCATCGATGGTTTTCTTCAGTTGGCTGGGGCTTGGCTCGATACCGTGTGCCGGTTCGACCACGGCGGTGACTTCCAGGCCAAACTCGCGCAGCAGGTAGTCGTAGGCCGCGTGCACGGTGGCGACGCGCAGGTCGGGGTTGGGTGCGCTGGTCAACTTGGCCAGGGCATCGGCGCGCATCTGGCGCAGGCGCTTGCCATAGGCGCGAGCGTTCTGGGTGTAGGTCTTGGCGTTGTCAGGGTCGAGCTTGCCCAGCTCGCGGGCGATGTTGTTGACCTGGGCAATCGACGCGCTGATCGACAGGAAGGTGTGCGGGTTGACCACCTTGCCTGCACCGCGCGCGGCATTGCCGGTGGCGGCCAGCAATGGCACGTTGGCGTTGGCTTCGATCACCGGGATGTCCGGGCGCTCGCTGGTGGCGATCATGCGGTCGGCGAAGTCGTCATGGCCGACGCCGTTGAGCACGATGACATCGAGGGTGCCGATGCGCTTGATGTCTTCGGCGCGCGGTTCGTAGGCGTGAGGGTTGAAACCGGCAGGAATCAGCGGCACGACCTCGGCCTTGTCCCCGACGATGTTCGCCACGTAGCTGTAATAAGGGTGCAGGGTGATACCGATCCGCAGGCGCTTGGCCGCCTCGGCATTGGCCAGCGGGGCCAGCATCAGGCTGAACAGGCCAACCAGTAATACGCGCAACAGGGGAGATGAAATAGACATGGGCAATCGGTCTTCTCGTTCAGTGACGGTGCTGGCGGGTGACGCCGGCATCGAATTGCGCGACCACTTGCTGCCAGCCGGCTGCGATCAGCGCCTGGTCAGAGAGGTCGGAGGGGGCGGCCAGGTCGGCGCTGCGATTGAGCCAGATATCCGGCTCGGCACCGTGCACGCGCATCAGCAGCGAGCCACTGGTGGCAGGTGCCTGGCTCAGCCCCAGGTAGGCCGAAGGCGCCAGCAACTGCCAGCGATGATCGCCACGGCTGACCGAGCTGGCGTCCTGGGCGAAGGGCGCAAAGCCTTCTTCGGCCAGTTGCGCGGGCGTAGGCAGGGCGCTTTGCTCTTGTGCCAGCAGCTGGATTTCATCCAGGGTCACGCGCAAGTCGGCATAGATGCCCTGTTCGGCAGCACTGAGGTCACGGCGCGCGTCCAGCTGGTGGCTGGGCACCGCGACGACCTCCTGGGATTCGCCGTGCAAGGCCACCACCGTGCCGGCCACCGCGAGGATGATCAGGCACAGCAGCAGGACGTAGAGGGTCTCGTGCCCGGCACCGGCGGGGCGCACAACCTGTGTCGTGCTCATTGCGGCTGGATGTCCGCTTGGTCGATTTCCACGACGTGCCCGGGACCCGCATCGAACAGCACATAGAACTCGGCCGAGGGTTTCTTGAAGGTCAGGGTCGAGTCCTGGCCCAGCTTGCCGGGCACCAGGATCGTTTCGTCGTAGCCGATCACATCCAGCGTCACTCCGGGGGCGCCGCTGCCGTCGGAGAAGCCGCCTTTGCACTCGATCTGCTCGCCGGGGATTTCCTTGCATTCGCACATCGGGTTGTGGGCCAGGGCCAGGGTACTGAAACCGGCACCGAGCACTAGCACGGCGCAGGCGCGGGTCAGGCGCTTCAAAGTCATGGTTTAACTCCTTGCTTGTTCAGCCAGGCAATGGTGGCAGGCGAGGCCTGGCTCAGCGGGATGGAACCCTGGTGCATCGTGCCGTCCCAGCCTTCCATGGTGACCCACAGTTCGGCGTCGACCGGCGTACGTTCCGGCACCGGCAGGGCGGCGCCCATGCGGTACGGGGTGCCGAAGAAGATCACCCCGGCGGCGCGCAGGCTGCGCGGCTTGCCGATGCGCAGGTAGGTGGCCTTGACCTGGTCGGCGCAGGTGTCGCACAGGGCGGCGTTGAAGAACTTCATCGGGCCGGCAGGGTCCGGGCGCGGGCCTTCGTTGCGAAACTCGGCGAGTTTCAGGCTCCAGGGCCCGACCTGCACATCACCGGCCAGGCGTTCGCCGATGCCGGTGTCACCCCTAAACAGCGCGGCGTCGGCGAAGTACTTGGGCATGAAGCCCAGCGGCACCAGCAACAGAAGGACATTGATATGGAAACGCCATTTAAGCCAGAAGGCCCGCAGCGGCGAAGGCGGTGTAGCGGTAGCGACCTTGCTCATGGGTTGGCCTCCGAAGTTTCAGCCTGCAGGGCCGGGATGGGCGCGGGCGCACGTTGCGCCTTGGCCTCGCGCTTGAGCGCATTGAGGGTCGCGAGGGCGGTGCGCTTGGTCCAGATCAACAGGCCGCTCAACACCATCATGCTCAGCACCAGGCCGAAGAACGCCCAGATCAGCTTGATCCAGATACCGCCGAAGTCGCCGGTGTGCAACGGGCGCATGGACTCGGTGACGAACTCCAGTTTGGTGCGGTCGGAGAGCAGGTGCGACGAGGCGATTTCACCGTCGTACGGGTTGATTTGCGCGGTCTGGTACATCAGCGGGTACCAGCCCCGGCCACCGATCTGCAGGTGGCTGTAGGCGTTGAGCGGCAGGCTGACGAAACTCGCTTCCAGCCCCGGGATGCGCTGGGTGGCGATTTCGATGGCTGCATCCACGGGAATCATCGGTGCCGGCACGCCAGGTGCCGAAGTCGGGACTTTCTCGCGTGCGATCACCGGGACGATGGGCTCGCTGGAAATCGAAATCTGGTTATCCCCCAGGATCGCCTGGATCAGGAACCAGGTGCCGGTGATGGAGATCACCGCGATAAACCAGATCGACCAGATACCGCTCAGGCGATGGAAATCCCCCCAGAAAATCCGCGCGCCGTGGCGGATTCGCAGGGTCGGCTTGAAAAAGCCCTTCCAGAAGCGCTTGTACACCACCAGCCCGGTCACCAGCGAGGCCAGCAGCGGCAAACCGAGCAGCGACACCAGGTACCAGCCCCAGCTGTAGCCATTGGTGAACGGCACCAGCCACCAGCCGTGCAAGGCGCGGGTGAACTGGCGGAAGTCGAACGACGGGCTGATGCCCTGGATCGCCCCGGTGTACGGGTTGACGTAGACCTCTACCGAACGGCCGTCGGGGTAGCTGAGGTCGACACTCAGGGCAAAGTGCGATTCGTCCGGACGGCTGAGCGACTGCACGATCACCTGGGGTTCGGCGCGCTTGATGGCGCTGATCACCTGGTCATAGCTCAGCGGTTCGGCATCGTCCGACGGTTTGCTCGCGCGGATGTCCGGGTTGGCCAGCCACACGATTTCCTGGCTCACCACCGCCAGGGTGCCGGTGACGCAGACGATCAGTACGAAGAACCAGATGGGCAATGCCAGCCAGCTATGAACGAGAAACCAGAGTTTGGAGCGTGACTTCTTCGACATGTGAATGAGGGTCTTGATCGGAGGGGGGCGATGGAGGCCCGAAAAAGGCCAGTCGTAGCTTTTGCTGACGCGACGGGCTGTATCTAAGTTAAGACGGATGAGAATGGGAAAACCCTAATCCGAACATGCAAGTAAATGTTTCAGATTCACATTCACACGGATTAACGACGCGATCGAACACGAAACATGTTCCAAGCCATCACCGAGGTGGCATTGATGAGGGCAGGGGGCTGCGTAGGATGGAGCCATACCGTTGAGCGAGCCTTTAGAACAATGACTGCCAGAACTCTCTACGACAAACACATCGATTCCCACACGGTGTGCGCCCTCGATGACCAGGGCCACGTGCTGCTGTATATCGACCGCCAGGTGATCAACGAATACACCAGCCCCCAGGCTTTCAGTGGCCTGCGTGAGGCCGGGCGTGGCGTGTGGCGTCCGGGTACGGCACTGGCCGTGGTCGACCATGTGAACCCCACCACGCCCCAGCGCATCGCGGCGATGCCCGATGCGGGCGGGGCACGGCAAGTGTCTTACCTGGCGGAGAATTGCCGGGATTTCGGCATCGAGCTGCTGGATATCCTCGACAAGCGCCAGGGCATCGAACATGTGATCGCGCCGGAACAGGGGTTTATCCTGCCGGGCATGGTGATCGCCGCCGGTGACAGCCACACCACCACATACGGAGCCCTGGGCGCCTTTGGCTTCGGCATCGGCACCTCGGAAATCGAACACCTGCTGGCCTCCCAGACCCTGGTCTACAAGCGCCTGAAAAGCCTGCGCGTCACCGTCGAGGGGGCGTTGGCCAAGGGCTTGACCTCCAAGGACGTGATCATGGCGCTGATTGGCAAGATCGGCGCGTCCGGTGCGACCGGCTATGCGATCGAGTTTCGAGGTTCGACCATCGACGCCTTGAGCGTCGAGGCGCGCATGACCATCTGCAATATGGCGGTGGAGGCGGGTGCTCGTGGTGCATTCATGGCACCGGACGAAAAAGTCTTCGCCTACCTCAAGGGCAAGCCGCGCGCGCCCACAGGTGAGTTGTGGGAGCAGGCGCTGGTGGGCTGGCGCCAACTGCATTCCGACGCCGACGCGGTGTTCGACCAGGAAGTACACCTCGACGCGAGCACCCTGGAGCCCATGGTCACCTGGGGCACCAGCCCCGACCAGGCCGCGCCGATCGGCGCCCGGGTGCCGGATCCGCAGGACGTCAGCGACCTGATCCTGCGCCAGGACATGCGCCGCGCCCTCAACTATATGGGCCTGGAGGCCGGCATGCCGCTGAGCGAGATCGTCATCAGCCATGCCTTTATCGGTTCCTGCACCAACGCGCGGATCGAAGACCTGCGTGACGCCGCCAGTGTGGTGCGCGGCAAGCAGGTGGCCAAGCACGTGCGGGCGATGATCGTGCCCGGTTCCACCGAAGTGCGCGACCAGGCCGAAGCCGAAGGGCTGGCGGCGATTTTTATCGACGCCGGTTTCGAATGGCGCCAGTCGGGCTGCTCGATGTGCCTGGCGATGAACGACGATGTGCTGGCCCCCGGCGACCGCTGCGCCTCCAGCACCAACCGCAACTTCGAAGGCCGCCAGGGCGCCGGCGCGCGTACCCACCTGATGAGCCCGGCAATGGTCGCCGCGGCCGCGATCACCGGCCGACTCACCGATATCCGCCACTTTGGAGACCGTCCATGAGCCTGCAACCCTTTACCCTGGTCACCGGCAAGGCCGCGCCGATGCTGGCGGCGAATATCGACACCGACGTGATCATGCCCAAGCAGTTTCTCAAGGGCATCGACCGCAGCGGCCTGGACCGTGGGCTGTTCTTTGATCTGCGCTTTTTGCCCAATGGCGCGCCCAACCCCGAGTTCGTGCTGAACCAGCCCGCCTGGCAGGGCGCGAGTTTTATGGTAGTGGGGCCGAACTTCGGCTGTGGTTCCAGCCGTGAGCACGCGGTGTGGGGCCTGAAGCAGATGGGCATCCGCGCACTGATCGGCAGCAGCTTTGCCGGAATTTTCTATGACAACTGCCAGCGTAACGGCGTGCTGCTGATCACCCTGGAAGAGGCGGTCCTGCAGCGCCTTGGCCAGACCGTCAGCCAGCCCGACCAGGCGCAGATCAGTGTCGATCTGCAAGAACAGCAGATTCGCCTGGCGGACGGCCAGGTCATTGCGTTCCAGATCGACACCCTGCGCAAGACCGCGCTCCTGCTCGGCCTGGATGCAATCGGCAGCACCCTGCAGCGCAGCGAAGAAATCAAAGCCTTCGAACGCCGCCACCTCGCCGCCAATCCCTGGCTCAACTGACCTCCCCGAACCGCAATCGCCGGCAAGCCAGCTCCTACGGGTGAGCGGGTTTGCACGGCGGGAGAGAGGCCATTCTCCAGGCAATTACCCCTTGCTTGGCCAACCCCAAACAGTAGGCGCCGGCTTGCCGGCGATTGCAGTGTCAAATGTTGCAAACTGACCCACCGCTATCACCGGCAAGCCGGCTCATACCGTCGGGCGGCGTTGCTCGGCAATATGGCTTTAGATCGACAGCCCTTTGAAGTGCTCCTGCAAGAACTCCACACACGCGCGCAACTTCCCCGAATACGCTAGCCGCGTCGGGTACACCGCCCACACATTGGCACTCTGGGTGTAGGCGTGCAGCACCTGCACCAGCTTGCCCTGTTCCAGCAGTGGCTTCACATCCCACATCGAGCGCAGCAGTACGCCGCGCCCATCCAGCGCCCATTGCAGTACGATCTCGCCATTGTTCGAGGACAACGGCCCGCGCACGCGCACGCTCTCCTGGGCGCCGTCGTGCTCGAGGTTCCAGATGCCGAAGGCGTTGTCGCGCTCCTTGAGCACCAGGCAGTCGTGCTGCTCCAGATCGCTCAAGTGTTGCGGCGTGCCCCGGCGTTGCAGGTACGCGGGCGCGGCGCACAGCACCCGGCGATTGCTCACCAGGCGTCGGCCGATGTGCTGGCCGGGGATGTCGTCGCCTACGCGGATCTCCAGGTCGAAGCCTTCGCTGACGATATCCACCACGCGGTCGAACAGGTCCAGGCGGATTTCCAGGTCCGGGTACTGCTCCGCCAACAACGACAGGGCCGGTGCCACGTGGTTGCGGCCAAAGCCGAAACTGCTGCACAGGTGCAGGCGGCCACGGGGGCTGTCATGGGCATCGCTGAGTTCATCGGACAGTTGCTGGAAGTCTTCGAGAATACGCACGGCCCAGCGCTGCACCCGTTCACCGTCTTCGGTGAGGGCGATGCGGCGGCTAGTGCGGTGCAGCAGGCGGGTGGCCAGGGTGGTTTCCAGAATCTGGATACGCTTGCTGACATACGCCGGCGACAACCCCAGCTCATCGGCGGCGGCAGCGAAGCCGGCCTTGCGGATCACGGTCAGGAACACCCGCAGGTCTTCGGGTAGGGGCACGGTATCTTTCTTATGAGTCATCAGAAACAAGCGTGGCGGCATGAGCCGCCAGAATAGCACCGGTGTGACGAGGCAGCGTGCTGCCGCTGGAATGTGCAGCGCTCCGATCTTTTTCGGGGCCGCCGCGCAGCCCGGCGGGCGCAAGCTCCCTCGCCACCGTCAGGGTTTACTCGGCGGCGATTTTCGCCTGTGCCGCCTGGGCAGCGCGCGCATGGCGGCCGCGCTTGAGGGCGATCGGCGCCATCTTCTCGCGATCCAGTTCGCCTTCCCAGGCGGCCACCACCAGGGCGGCCACGGCGTTGCCGATGATATTGGTCAGTGAGCGGCATTCGGCCATGAACCGGTCGACGCCGAGGATCAGCACCATCGCCGCCACCGGCACAGTCGGCACCACCGCCAGGCTCGCCGCCAATGCCACAAACCCGGCACCGACCACCGCACCGGCGCCTTTGGAGGTGAGCATGGCCACCGCCAGCAGGGTCAGTTGTTGCTCAAGGGGCAGGTGGATATTGGTGGCCTGGGCCAGAAACAGCACCGCCAGCGTCATATAGATGTTGGTGCCGTCCAGGTTGAACGTGTAGCCGGTCGGCACCACGATGCCCACCACGCCCTTGGATGCGCCGAGGCTTTCAAGTTTCTGGATCAGTTGCGGCAGCGCCGACTCCGACGAGCTGGTGCCGAGCACGATCAGCAGTTCCGACTTGATGTAGCCCATCAACTTGAAAATGCTGAAGCCGGCATAACGCGCGATGCTGCCCAGCACCACGGCGATAAAGAAGAACGCGGTGATATAAAAGGTGCCCACCAGTTTCAGCAGCGGCAGCAACGAGCCCACGCCGTATTTGCCGATGGTGAAGGCAATCGCACCAAACGCACCGATCGGCGCGACGCGGCTGATGATGCCGACAATGCGGAAGAACACCTCGCTGGCCTGGTTGATCACGCTCACCAGCGGCCGACCTTTTTCACCGACCATCACCAGCCCGACGCCAAACAGCACGGAGACGAACAGCACCGGCAGGATCTCGCCCTTGGAAAACGCATCGAAAAACGTTGTGGGAATCACGTGCAGCAGGAACCCGGTGATGCCTTCGCCATGCTCGGCCTGGCCGACAAAGCCGGCAATCGCCGAACTGTCGAGGGTCTTCACATCAATGTTGAAACCGACGCCCGGGTGCAGCAGGTGCGCGGCGAGAATGCCGATCAGCAGGGCGATGGTGGACACCACTTCGAAGTACAGCAGCGCCTTGCCGCCGACCCGGCCCACCTGCTTCACGTCGTGCATGCTGGTGATACCGGAGACCACCGTGCAGAAGATGATCGGGCCGATGATCATTTTGATCAGCTTGATAAAGCCATCGCCCAGGGGTTTGAGGTCAATGCCGATCTGTGGCCATTGGTGGCCGATCAACACGCCCAGCGCGATCGCGATGAGCACCTGGATATACAGGGTTCCCAGCAGTTTTCTGATTGTCATTGTTATTATCTCGAGACGTTGTTTTGGGCAAAGCGAACCCGTCGCAGGCCGTTGGCAGCCTGCGAGGCGGGTGTTTCAGGTCACGGGGTGATGTGGCTCAGCGAAGGAAGGCCAGGACTTCGCCAAGCAACAACTCGGGGGCTTCTTCAGCGATGTAATGGCCGGCCGGCAGGGCCTTGCCGCGAACATCGGTGGCGACTTTCTGCCACTCCTTGAGCGGCTCGAAGCAGCGGCCGACGGTGCCTTCGGCGCCCCACATGACCAGCAGGGGCAGGTTCAGGTGGTTGCCGGCGTCGATATCCGCCTGGTCGTGCTCAAGGTCGATACCGGCGGCAGCACGGTAGTCCTCGCAAATGCCGGTGGCGCTGCCCGGCAACTTCAAGCAACGCAGGTAGTCGGCGAAGGCTTCATCGGTGAACGGCTTGAGCCCGGCACTGCGACTACCCATCACGCTGCGCAGGTACAGCTCGGGGTTGCTCTCGATCAAGGCTTCCGGCAAGGGCGCCGGGCGAATCAGGAAGAACCAGTGCCAGTAAGCGCGGGCGAAAGCCTCGTCGGTTTGTGCATACATCGACAGGGTTGGCGCGATATCCAGCAACACCATGCGCTGCACGGCCTCGGGATGATCCAGGGCCAGGCGATGGGCCACACGGGCGCCACGGTCGTGGGCCAGCAGCGAAAACTGCGCAAAGCCCAGGGCCTGCATCAGCTCGACGCCGTCGCGGGCCATTTCGCGTTTTGAATAATTAGTGTGATGGTCATTGGCCGGCGGCCTGCTGCTGTCGCCATAACCGCGCAGGTCGGCGGCGACCACGGTGAAGTGCTCGGCCAACTGCTCGGCGACCTTATGCCAGATGACATGGGTCTGCGGATGCCCGTGCAGCAGGAGCAGGCCGGGACCCGTACCGCCTTTGCGGTAGCTGATGTCCACGCCGTTGACGTGGCGCTGGTCTTTCTGGAATCCGGCGAACATGGAATGACTCCTTGTGATGATTGCCTGCATCCTGGAATCACGCGGCGTTCGCGGCAAGGGGGAAAGCGTGGAGGGGTTGTTCATGAAGTGTGTAGGAGCTGGCTTGCCCGCTATGAAATCGACTCGGTATGCCGGATAGAACGAGTGGTTTGCATCGCGGGCAAGCGCCCACATTTGATCGCTATGGCCTCAGGTATTTCAGCCTTGCTTGAACATCTCCATGGCACGCTGGCGGATCTGCTCCTCGGTCAGGTTCTCCTTGCGCGTCGCGAGGAACCACAGGTGGCCGAACGGATCCTTCACGCTCGCGGAGCGGTCGCCGTAGAACTGGTCCTTCGGCTCCGACACCACCGTGGCGCCGGCAGCCACGGCTTGTTTGAATTGCGCGTCGACGTCGTTCACATACAGGTGCAAGCCGACACTGGTGTGTGCGTCGGGATTGCGCAGGGCCATCTCCGCGCAGGGTGTGCCGAGCATGATCGCCGAATCACCGATGCGCAGCTCGGCATGCCCGACTTTGCCGTCGGGCATGTCCAGGCGCATGACCTGCGTGGCACCGAAGGCGTTCTTGTAGAACTCGATGGCTTGCGCGGCGTTGTCGATGCCCATATAAGGCGTGACGCTGTGATAGCCCTCGGGAATGGGTTTAACGCTCATATCGTTCTCCTCAGGTGGTGGTTATGGAGGCACGGCCTCTTCACTATAGGCCACGTATCGCGCGGCTTGCGGGCAGCCGACGAGGTGTTCGCCAGGCAACAGTGAACGGGCAGATTGCTGCGCCATAAGCGCCGTCGCGGCGCTTTTACAGGGCCAGGCCGTGTGTTTGCGGGCACGGCACAGAAGCTGCAATGCCTCAGGCAAACCATTCGCCCGAGAGCGTTGTATGTCTGTACTGCCTGTATCTGCCGATTATCCGATCCACAGCCCCCACGCCGAATTGATTCGCGACGAAGCCCAGGCCATTGCCGTCGCCCACCGTGTCGCCGCGGTGTTGCTGGAGCAGGATGCCGAGCGCGACCGCACGCGGCAGGTGCCCGCCGAGGTCGTCGACCTGTACTCCAACAGCGGCCTCTGGGGCATCAGCGTGCCGCGCGAGTTCGGTGGGGCGCAGGTGTCCTACGCGGTGCTGGCCCAGGTGATCGCGATTATTTCGGCGGCCGACCCGTCCCTGGGGCAGATCCCGCAGAACCACTACTGCCTGCTCGAAGATATCCGCCTGCAGGGCACGCCCGAGCAGCAGGCGCATTTCTTCGGCCTGGCCCTGCAAGGCCATCGGTTTGCCAATGCGCTGTCGGAAACCGGCGGCAAGAATGTGCAGGACATCCAGGCGACGATCCGCCGCGAAGGCGACGGCTATGTGATCAACGGGCGCAAGGGTTATTGCACCGGTTCGCTGTATGCCCATTGGCTGGCGGTGCTGGCGCTCGACGAGCAGCAAAATGCCCAGTTGGCCTTTGTGCCGCGGGGGACCGAGGGGCTGGTCGTGGTGGATGACTGGGACAGCATGGGCCAGCGCACCACTTCCAGCGGCACGGTGCTGGCGCAGGACCTGCGGGTGCCGGCGTTCAATCTGTTTGCTACTCACAAGTCCTACGATTCACCGACTTTGGCCGGCCCGTTCGCACAGCTGACCACTGCCGCCATCGACGCCGGTATTGCCCGCGCCGCGCTGCGTGACACGGTCGCGTTCGTGCAGCAATTCGCGCGGCCGTGGATCGACGCCGGGGTGGAAAAAGCCAGCGAAGACCCGCTGACCATCATCCAGGTCGGCGCGCTGGATATTCGCCTGGAAGCCGCTGAGGCGCTGCTCGAACGTGCCGGTCGGGCCCTTGATGCCGCTCGCCCGGCACCGGATGAAGACTCCGTCGCCCACGCCTCCCTGGCCGTGGCCCGCGCCAAGGTCCTGACCACCGAAATCGCCATCGAAGCCAGTAACAAACTGTTTGAACTCGGCGGCACGCGCTCCACCTTGAAGAAGCACAACTTCGACCGTCACTGGCGCAACGCGCGGGTCCACACGCTGCATGACCCGGTGCGCTGGAAATACCACGTGGTGGGCAACTGGCTCCTCAACGGCGCCAAGCCACCCCGCCACGATTGGTCGTGATGCATGGCTGAATTATTCAAGAACATCTACTGGGCCGATATCGGCCAGGCCTGCCTGGAAACCCTCAGCATGCTCACTGCGGCGCTGGGTTTTACCGTGCTTCTGGGCTTGCCGCTGGGCGTGCTGCTGTTTCTCACCGGCAAGCGCCAGTTGCATGAAGCACTGGTGGTGTACCGGCTGCTGTCGGTGGTGGTCAACGTGCTGCGTTCGCTGCCGTTCATCATCCTGCTGATTGTGCTGATCCCGCTGACCACCTTGCTGGTCGGTACCTCCCTCGGCGTACCGGGCACCATCCCGCCGCTGGTGGTGGGTTGCACGCCGTTCTTTGCGCGGCTGGTGGAAACCGCCCTGCGCGAAGTCGATCGCGGCGTGGTGGAGGCTACCCAATCGATGGGCGCCAGTACCTGGCAGGTGATTCGCCACACGCTGTTGCCGGAAGCCCGCGGCGGGCTGCTGGCGGCGGTGACCGTCACCGCGATTGTGCTGGTGGACTACACCGCCATGGCCGGGGTGATCGGTGGCGGAGGCCTGGGTGACCTGGCGATTCGCTATGGCTACCAGCGGTTCCAGACCGACGTGATGGTGGTCACCGTGGTGCTGTTGCTGGTGCTGGTCCAGGCACTGCAGATGACCGGTGATCGTTTGGTGGCGCGATACAGCCGCCGTTAATGCCTCTTACAAACTGCCTTTGGAGCACCCATGAAAAAGTCCCTGGCCATCTTGGCCGCTGTCCTGTCGATGAATGCCTTTGCCAATGAAAAGTTGATCGTGGGCGCCACACCCGTGCCTCACGCGGAGATCCTCGAGTTCGTCAAACCGGTGCTGGCCAAGGAGGGCGTGGACTTGCAGATCAAAGTCTTCACCGACTTCATCCAGCCCAACCAGCAACTGGCGCTGAAGAACATCGACGCCAACTACTATCAGTACCGACCGTTTCTGGATGACTACAACAAGACCCGCCACACCGACCTGGTGCCGGTGGTCGGTGTGCATATCGAGCCGTTTGGCGCTTACTCGACGCGCATCAAGAACATCTCGGAACTGAAGGACGGCGCCACCGTGTCGATCCCCAACGACCCGGTCAACACCGGCCGCGCCCTGGTGCTGCTGGATGAGGCCGGGCTGATCAAGCTCAAGGACCCGAGCAACACCCTGAGCACCCCGCGTGATATCGCCGAGAACCCCAAGCACCTGAAGATTCGTGAGCTGGAAGGCGCCTTGCTGGCCCGCTCGGTCAGCCAGGTGGACCTGGCCTTCGTGTTCGCCAACTACGCGCTGGAAGCGGGGATTGATACCAACAGTGCGTTGATCGTCGAGAAGGGTAAATCGCTGTACGTCGAGTATCTCGTGGCGCGGCCGGACAACATCAACGATCCGCGCATCCAGAAGCTCGCCAAGGCGTTGAATTCCGATGAAGTGCGCCAGTTCATCCTGACGCGCTACAAAGGCCAGATCGCCCCCGGCTTTTAAGGATCAACACCGATCAAATGTGGGGGCTGGCCTGGGCGATAGCATCACCACGGTGTGACTGGTTTACCGAGGTGCCTGCATCGCCGGCAAGCCGGGCTCCTGCAGGGTATGGGTGTGCGGGTCAGGATGCAGGGCTGGGTTCCAACAGTTGCGCCCCCGGCCCGTGCTCACCGAGCTGATCATCCTGATTGCGCAGCGGGCACGCCTCCAGTGACAGACACCCGCAACCAATACAACCACTGAGTTTGTCGCGCAGCAGCATCAGCTTGTTGATGCGCTCGTCCAGGTCTTGGCGCCACAGCGCCGACAAACGCTCCCAATCCTGTGCGTTGGGCGTGCGTCCATCCGGCAAGGTCTGCAAGGCCTCGCCAATGGTCGCCAGCGGAATCCCCAGGCGCTGGGCGATTTTGATCACCACCACGCGGCGCAATACATCGCGAGGATAGCGCCGCTGGTTGCCGGCATTGCGATTGCTTTTGATCAGCCCCTTGGCCTCGTAGAAGTGCAGGGCCGTCACCGCCACGCCACTGCGCGCCGCCAGTTGACCGACGGTGAGTTGTTTGTTGAGCATGAAAAACTCCGAGACAACGCTTGACCTTGACTTAACTAGAGGTTTTACCCTGCGTGGCATCGAATCGCAAGATTCTGCCTACAGAGAAAGGGGAGTGTTCATGCAGGTATCAGAGAAAAATCGCAGCTTCACTCAAATGATCGAGTTTCACATCGAGCCCCGGCAGCAAGTTGCCCTGGTAGCCGCCTTGTCTACCCAAAGCGAGCGCCTGGCCCAAGGCCATGGCGGCTTTATCAATGCGAGTGTGCAGGTCAGCGACGATGGCCGGCGGGTGCTCAGCTATCTGCAATGGCGCTCGCGCGAGGACGGCGAGGCGGCGTTCAAATGCTTTGAGCACGGCGAGGAAGATTTCTGGACGCTGATCCGCGCCCACCAGGCCACGGCCGTGACCTTCGGTTCGTTCCAGGTGCTGCGCAGTTTCGAGCGCAGCCATGACAATGCCTTGCAGTGCCGCCTAAATGGATAGGTGCAGCATCCGCTCGCCCTGGACGTTCTCCCCGGGGCGGCGCTTGTTCACCGCCAGTTCGCCGATCTTGATCAGGCGGGTGCGGGTGACGTTGCGGCTCAGGCCTAGCAGGTTGGCGGTGTGCACCTGGTTGTAATGGCTGAAGCGGTAGGCGGCGCGTAACAGCGCGTCTTCGACTTTTTCATGCAGGGCACCGGCCTGTTCTTCAAAGAGCTTTTGAAACGCCCGCTCCAGCAGGGCTTCGGCGCTGTTGTCGGTGCTGTGCTGGCTGTCGTCCTGGCGTTCGATGCGCATGTTCGACAGGCGCAGGTCGTCGCGCTCGATCACGCCGTTGCGGCAGATCAGCAGGGTGTGGTGAATCACGTTTTCCAGCTCGCGGATATTGCCTGGCCAGCTGTAACTCTTGAGTTTGTGTTCGGCCTCGCGGCTGATGGTGATCGGGCCGTAGCCCAGGCGCTGGCTGTAGGCTTCGATAAAGTGCCGGGTCAGCGGCAGGATGTCGCCGGGCCTTTCGCGCAATGGGCTGAGTTCGAGGCTGACCACGTCGAGACGGTAGTAGAGGTCTTCGCGGAAATGCCCGGCGTTGATGGCTTTTTCCAGCTGCACGTTGGTGGCCGCCAATACGCGTACATCAATCGGAATGCTCTTGCGCGAGCCCAGGCGCACCACTTCGCGCTCCTGCAGCACCCGCAGCAATTTGACCTGGATGGCCAACGGCAAGTCGCCGATTTCGTCCAGGAACAAGGTGCCGCCATCCGCCTCTTCGAACCAGCCGGCCTTGGCACTGAGAGCGCCGGTGAAGGCGCCTTTTTCATGCCCGAACAACTCGGCTTCCACCAGCGATTCAGAGAAGGCGCCGCAATTCACCGCCACAAACGGCCGGTTACGCCGCGCGCTGAGGTTATGGATATGCCGCGCCACCAGCTCTTTACCGGTCCCGGTCTCGCCGATGATCAGCACACTGGCTTCGCTGGGCGCCACTTGCTGGATGTGGTCGAGCAGCGCCTGGGATTTCGGGTCTTCGAAAACCTGGGCCGTGGCGCGGATCGAGGTCGCGAGGGCGGGCGAGGGCGGTAGGGTTAAAAGCTGCATGGGCACCTCTCTTAGGAATAGAACGTGGGAATCGGCAGGGACTGGTTCAACGCCCAGTCCCCCAGTTCGTGGAGTTTGTAGTCCACCGGATCGTGCAGGGTCTGCGTGCGCAGGTTGCGCCAATGGCGGTCCAGGCGCAGCGACGCGTGGGTGGAGCGCGCCCCGGTGACTTCAAACAGGCGGCTGCACAGGTCCAGGCCCTGGCGGGTGGCGGCGACTTTGGCGGTGGCGATGGCAATGGCCAGTTGGCCACGTTCGTTTTCTGTCAGGTTGGGGCCTTTGGCCCAGGCCTGGTCGAGCAACTCGGCGGCGCGCTCCACCAGCAGGCGCACACCCTCCAGGGCGACCCAGAACTCACCGTAGTGATGCAGCACGTAAGGGTCCTGGCGCACGTCCTCGGCTGAGGATTTGTGCCAGGAGCGGGTCTCGGTCAGTGTGTAGTTGCGCGCTTCTTCGAAGGCGCCTTCGGCAATCCCGAGAAACATATGCGTGAAAGTCAGCTGCGCGATCAACGGGCGCAGGCAGGCGAAGGGGGTGCTCAGCGGGCCCGGGTCGAGCAGCAACTCCGACTCCTCGACGCGTACGCGTTCGAAGCTGGCGCTGCCGCTGTCGGTCTGGCGCTGGCCGATATTGTTCCAGTCGTTGTGCAGGGTGATGCCACTGCGGCCGCTGGGAATTGCGGCGATCAGCAGTTTGCCGCCGGCGCTTTCATCCACGGCCGAGGCGATCAGCATTTCCGAGTCGCTGGCGCCGGAGCAGAAGCTCTTTTTGCCGGAGAACTCGCGCCAGCCGCCGAAATCCTTGACCACGGTGCGGGTGTCCAGCGGGTTGAGGGCGTTGCCCCAGAACCAGTTCTTGCGCGCGGTCTGTTCGAACCACGGCTGCCATTGGTCCGGCCGCGAAAACAGGCGCACGGTGGCGAGCATCAGGTGGTGGAAGCCGAAGACATGGGCGATGGAGCTGTCGACCTTGGCGAATTCGCGCACGATGCCCAGGGTGTCGCTCCAGCGCGCGCCGAGGCCGCCGTACTGCGTGGGAATGCTCAGGGCCAGCAGGCCGCTGTGGCGCAGGGCGTCGCGTTCGGCCTTGGGCGTACCGCCGCGTTCGTCGCGCTCGACGGCGGTGAGGGCGAATTCGGCGGCCAGCAGTCTGGCGGTCTGCAGCGGTGATGGCAGGACGCTGTGGGGTTTGGCTGTCACGCGGGGTTCCTCAATGTCTATTTCGCAATGAAGGCTAAATGTGGGAGCGGGCTTGCTGTGGCGAGGGAACGGGTTCCCGTTCGACTGCCTAGCAGTCGCCAGCTTTTGGGGGCGCTTCGCACTCCGGCGGGAGCAAACTCCCTCGCCACATAAGCTCCGTTCCTACATAAAGCCGATCTCACTGCACTCAGGCCTTGGTGGTGGGCAGTACATCGTTGGCAATCATTTCGCCGAACGGGCCAGTGAGGTTGGTGACGCCACGTCCGGCAAGGCTGGCATAGGGTTCCGGCAGCAGCGGGAACACCAGCTCGGCAAACCGATAGGCTTCTTCCAGGTGCGGGTAGCCGGAGAAGATGAAGCTCTCGATGCCCAGGTCCGCGTATTCCTTGATGCGTTCGGCCACTTGCTGCGGGTTGCCAACCAGCGCGGTGCCAGCGCCGCCACGCACCAGGCCGACGCCCGCCCACAGGTTGGGGGCGATTTCCAGGTTGTCGCGGCGCCCGTCATGCAAGGCGGCCATGCGGCGCTGGCCTTCGGAATCAAAGCGCGAGAAGGATTTTTGCGCGGCGGCGATGGTGTCGTCGCTGATGTGCTCGATCAGTTTGTCGGCGGCTTTCCAGGCTTCCTCTTCGGTCTCGCGCACGATCACGTGCAGGCGGATGCCGAACTTCACGGTACGCCCGTGACGGGCGGCGCGTTCGCGTACATCCGCAAGTTTTTCGGCGACGGCGGCGGGCGGTTCGCCCCAGGTCAGGTACACGTCCACCTGTTCGGCAGCGAGGTCGTGGGCCGCGTCCGAAGAGCCGCCGAAGTACAGCGGCGGATAAGGCTTCTGCACCGGTGGGTAAAGTGCCTTGGCATTCTGCACACGCAAGTGCTTGCCTTCGAAATCTACCGATTCGCCCTGCAACACGCGTCGCCAGATCTGTAGGAACTCGTCAGAGACTTCGTAGCGTTCGCTGTGGTCGAGGAAGCTGCCGTCGCCGCGGTTTTCGTCGGGGTCGCCGCCGGTCACCACGTTGATCAGCAAGCGGCCATTGGAAAGGCGATCCAGGGTGGCAGCCATGCGCGCGGAGACCGTGGGCGAGATGATGCCCGGACGAATGGCCACCAGATACCGCAGGCGTTCGGTCAGCGGCACCAGCGCCGAGGCGATCACCCAGGAGTCTTCGCACGAGCGGCCGGTAGGAATCAGCACGCCGTGGTAACCCAGGCTGTCAGCGGCCTGGGCGACCTGCTTGAGGTAATTGAGGGTGACCGGCCGTGCACCTTGGGTGGTGCCCAGGTAATGGCCATCGCCGTGAGTGGGCAGAAACCAGAAAACATCCATGACAAATCCTTACGCGATTTTCAGCAGAGAAGGGGAATGCGCCGCGAACAATGGCGCTGCTCGTTCTGCCGCCAGTTGAATCCGGGCTTTCAGGAGCTCACTGGTTATTTGGTAGTCGGTGAAGTCAGCTTCGGTGGCGTACACGCCGATCGGCAGGGTCAGTGCCTGGAAGAAGCTGAACAGCGGGCGCAACTGATGATCGAGCACCAGCGCATGGCGTTCGCTGCCGCCGGTGGCGGCGAGCAACACCGGGGTGTTGATCAGTGCGTTGAGGTCGACCAGGTCGAACAGGTGCTTGAGCAGGCCAGGGTAGGAGCCGCGATAGACCGGCGCCGCGACGATCAGCAGATCTGCCTGTTCAATCGCCAACAGTTGCGTTTCGACCTCGGCCGGCAACTCATCGCGCGACAGTGCACCGCCCAGTGGCCGGGCAATGTCGCCCAGTTCGATCAGGTGGGTATGGATCGGCAGCAAGGTGGCCAGTTCGGCCAGTACCGCCTGGGTCAACACGAGGGTACGGGACGGGCGCCAGGTTCCGCCGGAGACGGCAACGACATTCAGGGGACGGGTCATGAACAGTTCCTTTATCAACAGTGGTTCATAGCAGGTGTGTGCAACGTGTTGAGCAAGAGCTGTACCAACGGGTGCAAGCCTTGATTGGCGCGGGCTGCGGCCTTGCGGGTGAAATCGGCTGCTGTTGTCTGATTGGTGATTTGTTGAATGACTGTTGCCGGGGCAACAGTTGCGTGGCGAACAGTGTCGGGCAGCTGAGAGCCATTTATAGAGGGTTACATTTATTCCGTAAATGAACGTATTTCCATATTTATAGATCTTTGGGGAATATGAGAGGGCCGCTATCGCAGGTGCCTTGGCGGTTGATAGCGACTATCACGGACGATGATTTTTCACCGGGGAAGGGCGGGAGTAGCCTGTGTTCATTGACTCGAAACCACCTTTGCAGGGCCGCCGCCATGAACCGATTCCTCGCTGTTTGCTTACTCGTCGTTGCCTCAGTCCTCGCCGGATGTGCGACCCATGCTTCGCCCGAATTAAGGCCTTACACCGCAGAAGAAACCAAGCAGTTGGCCCTGGAGGCGCTGAGTCGTCGTGGCTTGTCGTTTGATGAATACCAACAGCAGCGCGCCGCGCTGACCGGCCAGCCACAGAAATCCTTTGGCTTCGATCACCAGGGCGAAATGAATGCCGAACGCAGCGTGACATTGCATGGTCGTCCCAGTTGAGCCCGCGCTCAGCAGCAAAAAGCCCGAGGATTCCCTTAAGGAACCTCGGGCTTTTTGTTTGCCATGCGGGGACTTCAGCCTGTTAAGCTGAATTTCAGGAGCGTTCCTACGCACATTTAAATAAAGTGGCCCTTCTTCAATGGCATTTGATCCGGTAAACCTGACGACCTCTGTTCCGGCTGATGCCCCTGAGACGCTGTTCTCGGGAACCTGTTTTGCGAGTCTTAATTGTCATGAATAAACGTCCGCTGTATTTCGACTATGCCGCCACCACCCCGGTGGATGAGCGGGTCATCCGGGTGATGGTCGAGTGTCTGGGCTTCAACGCCAATTTCGGTAACCCCGCGTCCAGCTCCCACGCGTTCGGCCAGGCGGCCCGGCAAACGGTCGAGCAGGCGCGCCGCCAGGTGGCGGACCTGGTCGGTGCCCAACCTGAGCAAATCGTCTGGACCTCCGGCGCCACCGAATCCAACAACCTCGCCATCAAGGGCGTGGCCCAGGCGCGGGGCGTGGCAGGCGGGCATATCATCACCAGCCAGATCGAACACAAGGCCACCCTGGACACCGCCCGGCAATTGCAGGAAGCCGGCGTGGCCGTGACCTACCTGGTGCCGGACGCGCATGGCCTGATCAGTGCCGACGCTGTGAGCCAGGCGCTGCGCGAGGACACCTTCCTGGTGTCGCTGATGCTGGTGAACAATGAACTGGGCACCGTCAACGACATCCCGGCCATCGGCGCCCGCGTGCGTGAACATGGGGCGTTGTTGCACGTGGACGCAGCGCAGGGCGCAGGCAAGGTAGCGATCGACCTGGCCGAGTGGCCGGTGGATTTGATGTCGTTTTCCGCACACAAGCTGTATGGCCCCAAGGGCATCGGCGCGCTGTATGTGGGGCCGCGCGCGCAGCAGAAGGTGCTGGCGCAGATCCACGGCGGTGGTCACGAAGGCGGATTGCGTTCCGGCACGCTGGCCACGCACCAGATCGCAGGCATGGGCACGGCGTTCGCCCTGGCGGCGGCATCGTTTACCGAAGAACAGGCGCTGATTGTGGCGTTGCGCCAGCGGCTGCTGGATCAGCTGGCGTCAATCGCCGGCGTGCGCCTCAACGGCAGTCCGACCCAACGTATTCCGCACACCCTCAGCCTCACGTTTGGCGAAGGTGAATTCAATGCGGCGGCGCTGAGCGCGGGCATCGCGTTTTCTGCCACCTCGGCCTGTAACTCGGCGAGCAACGCGCCCTCCCATGTGCTGCTGGCGCTGGGCCATGACGCGCGCAGCGCCGGCCGCACGATTCGCTTGAGCCTGGGCCGGTTTACCACTGAGCAGGACATCGATCAGGCCGTGCAGTTGATCAAGGCCGCACTTGCCAGCGCACCGGCGTTCTGGGCGGTCTGAATTATCCATTCGCAACACATAACAATTATTCGTGGTTAGCAGGAGACACAATGAGCACGCAGCCTTTGACCCATGGAACGGTTCCCCAGCGCCTGGCGCATACCCGTGAACTGATGAGCCGCGAGGGCATTCACGCCTTGCTGGTGCCGTCGGCGGATCCGCATCTGTCTGAATACCTGCCGGGTTACTGGCAGGGACGCCAATGGTTGTCGGGGTTCCATGGCTCGGTGGGAACGCTGATCGTGACCGCGGACTTTGCCGGCGTCTGGGCGGACAGCCGCTATTGGGAACAGGCCTCCAAGGAACTCAAGGGCAGCGGCATCGAATTGGTGAAGCTGCAACCGGGCCAGCCTGGTCCATTGGAGTGGCTGGCGGAGCAGACCCCGGAAGGTGGGGTGGTGGCGGTGGACGGCGCGGTGATGGCGGTGGCGTCAGCACGGACCCTGGGCGGCAAGCTGGCCGAGCGCGGCGCAACGCTGCGTACCGACATCGACCTGCTCGATGAAGTCTGGCAAGACCGCCCGGCGCTGCCGAACCAGCCGATCTATCAACACCTGCCGCCGCAGGCCACGGTGAGCCGCGGTGAGAAACTCGCCGCGCTGCGTGCCAGCTTGAAGGAGAAGGGCGCCGACTGGCACTTCATTGCCACCCTGGATGATATTGCCTGGCTGTTCAACTTGCGCGGCGGTGACGTTTCGTTCAACCCGGTGTTTGTATCCTTTGCGTTGATCAATCAACAACAGGCCACCTTGTTCGTGGCGCTGAGCAAGGTCGATGCCGAACTGCGAGCGGTGCTGGAGCAGGACGGCGTGACCCTGCGTGACTACAGCGAAGTGGCTGATGCACTGCGCGCCGTGCCGTCGGGTGCCAGTGTGCAGGTCGATCCCGCGCGCGTAACCGCAGGTTTGCTGGAAAACCTGGATGCTGGCGTCAAGCTGATCGAAGGGCTCAACCCGACCACGCTGGCCAAATCGCGCAAGAGCCTGGCCGACGCGGAACACATCCGCCAGGCCATGGAGCAGGACGGCGCAGCGCTGTGCGAGTTTTTCGCCTGGCTGGACAGCGCGCTGGGGCGCGAACGCATCACTGAACTGACCATTGACGAACACCTGACCGCCGCGCGTAGCCGTCGCCCGGGTTATGTGTCGCTGAGTTTCAATACTATCGCCGCGTATAACGCCAATGGTGCGATGCCGCATTACCACGCGACTGAAGAAGAGCACGCGCTGATCGAAGGCGATGGTTTGCTGTTGATCGATTCGGGTGGCCAGTACCTGGGTGGCACCACCGATATCACGCGGATGGTGCCTATCGGTACACCCAGCGAAGAACAAAAGCGCGATTGCACCCGGGTGTTGAAAGGGGTGATTGCCCTGTCCCGTGCGCATTTTCCCAAGGGCATTCTGTCGCCGCTGCTGGATTCGATTGCGCGTGCGCCGATCTGGTCTGAAGGCGTGGACTACGGCCACGGTACCGGGCACGGCGTGGGTTATTTCCTCAACGTGCACGAAGGACCGCAAGTGATCGCCTACCAGGCGGCCACGGCGCCGCAAACCGCGATGCAACCGGGCATGATCACCTCGATTGAGCCGGGTACTTATCGTCCGGGACGTTGGGGCGTGCGGATCGAGAACCTGGTGTTGAACCGTGAAGCGGGCAAGACCGAGTTCGGTGAGTTCCTCAAGTTCGAAACCCTGACCTTGTGCCCGATCGATACTCGTTGCCTGGAGCCGTCGCTGCTGACGGCGGATGAGCGTGAGTGGTTCAACGGCTACCACAGCGAAGTGCGCGAGCGCCTGAGCCCGTTGCTCAATGGCGCGGCACTCGAGTGGTTGCAGGTGCGTACCGCGGCTATTTGATCGGTTGCAGTCCAGGCGCTCGGCCAAGGCGTCGGCTATGTAGTCGACTAACGCCTTGAGCCGGGCGACTGGCGCCGATTGGGCGGGGGCGCTTGGCGATCGAGATTCAACTCAAGGCTTCGCGCACAAACTCCAGACGGTCCTGGCCGAAAAATAGCTGGTTGCCTACAAACAGGCTGGGCGCACCGAACACGCCGCGTTGAACGGCTTGCTCGGTTTTGGCCTTGAGGGCGGCTTTTACGCTTTCGTCATTGGCCAAGGCCAGTATCTGCTGCGGCTCAAAGCCGTGTTCGCTGAGCACCTTAGCCACGACGGCGGGATCTCCCAAGTGGCGACCCTCTGCCCACAGCGCGCGAAACAGGCAACCCACCAAATCGTCGAAGCGTTCGGGCTGGTGCAGTTGCACGCCGGTGACAGCGCGCATCAGCACCAGGGTATTGATGGGAAAGTGCGGGTTGAACTTGAGCGTGACGTTGTAGCGTTGGGCGTAACGAGCCAGGTCGTCGAACATATAGCGACCCTTGGCGGGGACGGTGATCGGCGAGGCGTTACCGGTGGCCTTGAACACGCCGCCCAATAACATCGGTTGATACACCAACTCTGCGCCGGTTGCTGCGCACAGGGCCGGGAGCTGGGTGTAGGCCAGGTAGGTGGCAGGGCTGCCGAGATCAAAGAAGAACTCCAGGGTTTTACTCATGGTCGCTGCTCGCTGATTATTGTTGTGGGGGCGTGCTTACCAAGGTTCATTCCAGGGGCGCAGGTCCAGCTCGAACGTCCAGGCGTCGCGCGGTTGGCTGTGCAGGAACCAATAGTTGTCGGCGATGTGCTCGGGGTTGAGAATGCCGTCCTGATCCTTGAGCGCGTATTTCTGCGGGAAATTGTCGCGAATGAAGTCTGTGTCGATGGCGCCATCAACCACGATATGAGCGACATGGATATTCATCGGCCCCAGCTCCCGCGCCATGCTTTGCGCAAGCGCGCGGATCCCGTGCTTTGCTCCTGCAAATGCGGCAAAGCCGGCGGCCCCGCGCAGGCCTGCAGTCGCGCCGGTGAACAGGATGGTGCCGCGATGGCGGGTGACCATGCGCTTGGCCACCTCACGTGCATTGAGGAACCCGGAGAAACAGGCCATTTCCCAGATCTTGAAATACTTGCGTGCGGTTTCTTCAAGGATGCTGCAGGGCACATTGGCGCCGATGTTGAAAACGAAGGCTTCAATCGGGCCCAGTTGCGTTTCAATCTGTTCGATCAGCGCGATCACGTCTTCTTCTTTTCGTGCATCGCACGCAAAGCCATGCGCTTCGCCACCCGCTGCCTGGATGCTATCGACCAGAGGCTGCAATTTGTCGGCGGTGCGGCGGGTGACACAGGCGACGTAGCCTTCGCGGGCAAAGCGCTTGGCAATGGCACCACCGGTTGCGTCTCCGGCGCCGACTACCAATACGATTTTCTTGTTGTGCGTCATGGGAACTCCGTTGGCTCGAATGTCGAGCAGGAGTCTAGCCGCAGTGTCGCAAAAGGTCGGGTGGGTAGTGGGTGTTTGATATGAGCAGTCGGAGGGGGACTGCTCGGTCAATCACTTGCAAATGACGATCATGCTCCGGCTGGTGTAGCCCGCAGGGTTGAGGCCGAAGGGGTAATCCCCAGGTTCCTCTGAATTGTCACCGGACTTGGCGATCACCCGGTAGCCCTTGGCTCCGCACGAGTTGGTTGCGCTGGTGTAGCACTGGTCCCAGGAGGAAGACAGTCCGGAACAGTTGATATGCAGCCCTTTTTTGCCCCGTTTTACTTCTGTCTTGGTGGTCGCGGCACAGCCACCGATGGCCACGACCATTAACAGTATCAAAATTCGCTTCATTCCTATCCTTAATAGCCGCTTCCGCAATGCTTGAAGCCGGCTCTACTCGCTCTCGAGTCTAGCGTTCGTGCTGTCCCTGTCGACGTTCTCCATGAATGACATTCGTTTACGGCTTAAACATGGCTTAAATGAGCGGTAAATGCCAGAGCTACATTCAAAGAAGCGTCAATCCGCTGGAACCAGCGGCTTTGACTCCTTGCGCATCGTCACGGTGGCACCCACGGAGGCCAGGATGATGCAGGTGATGGCCAGCCATTGCGCCAAGGTCAGGTGCTCGTGCAGGAAGAGCAGGCCGGAAAGCGCGCCGAATGCGGGTTCGATGCTCATGAGCGTGCCGAAGGTGCGGGCGGGGAGGCGGGTGAGCGCGACCATCTCCAGGGTGTAAGGCAGGGCGGTGGACAGAATGGCGACGCCGATGGCGACAGGGATCAGGGCCGGGGTCAGCAATGCAGCGCCCGCGTGCACAATGCCGATAGGTGCCACAAACAAGGCGGCGATCATCACGCCGAGGGCGGCGGTCTGTACGCCATTGTCATTGCCTGCCTTCTGGCCGAACAGAATATAGAGGGCCCAGCAGACCCCCGCCCCCAGAGCGTAGGCTGCGCCGAGCAAGTCGATGCCGCTGCTGGCGTCCCCCATGGGAATCAACAAGAGCAGGCCGATGACCGCGAGGGCAATCCAGAGGAAATCTACCGCTCTGCGCGATGCGTAAATCGCTACTGCCAGCGGTCCGGTGAATTCCAGGGCAACGGCAATCCCCAGGGGTACGCTGCGCAATGACATATAGAAGAGGAAGTTCATACCACCCAGGGCCATCCCGTAGACGATCACCGTGCGCAGGGACTTGGCGGTCAGCTTGGCGCGCCACGGGCGTAAGAGAAGCAGCATGATCACGCTGGCGAAAATCAGGCGCAGGGTGGTCGTGCCCTGGGCGCCAACAATTGGAAACATGCTCTTGGCCAGCGAGGCGCCGGACTGGATTGAAGCCATGGCGATCAACAGCAGGCCGACAGGAAACAATGCCGAGGCCAGGCTGCGGGGAGAGGTGGTCATTGGGGATGTTCGTCCGAGGTCGTATTAAGAGAAGCGCAAGCAGCTATGATGCTTAAGTGTTGAGGGTTGAGCAATATATTGCTCAATTATTCCGCTGATGACCTCTATATAGCCTCAAACCGGAGGTTTTCCGGCTTCTTGATAGAAAATCCAAATTAAGGCTTGACGGCAGATTCTGGAAGTCTATAATTCGCCCCACTTCCGGCGCAGTCGAAACGGAAAACTCCTTGGTAAACAAAGAGTTACGCGAGATTCGACAGCGACTTGCTTCAGTTCATCGAAG